>Ga0209542_10001412_pt1 | contig 56478 bp, 54 predicted proteins | sample RifCSPhighO2_01_FD_184028 | JGI IMG/M metagenome (GOLD analysis project Ga0209542, IMG submission 184028) | Soil microbial communities from Rifle, Colorado - Rifle CSP2_plank highO2_0.1 (SPAdes) (version 2) | ecosystem: Environmental > Terrestrial > Deep subsurface > Rock core/Sediment ... | reverse complement strand
AAGACCAATTTAATGGTGCCAATTTTAATATGGTCTTTTTATTTTTTACTGCGCGCAGTAAATCGAAATCCAGTGTCCGACACCGAAGTTCGGTGTCGGACACTGGATTTTATCATTGCGGGAATTTTATTCGGTCTGGGATTTTACACTTATATTTCATATAGATTCGCGCCGATTTTAGTCGCCGCGTTTTTTATTCCTTACCTTATAACGCGCCGAGCAAAAAGATTTTGGCTGGGATTTGCGATTTTCGCGGTTACGGCTTTTATTGTTGCCTTGCCAATCGGACTTTATTTTCTTAATAATCCCGGCGATTTTTTTGGAAGAAGCGGGCAAGTTTCTACTTTTTCCGCGGATAATCCGCTTAAGGCGTCTATTTTAAGCGTTGCGGCAACATTTGGAATGTTTAACATTATCGGCGATTTAAACTGGCGGCATAATTTTGCCGGTTATCCGCAGTTGCTTTTGCTGGTAGGAATTTTATTTATTTTGGGAATTTTTATATGCGCCAAAAGAAGAAATTTAAGCGATAAGTTTTTATTTCTCTGGCTTTTTATATTTTTACTGCCGAATATTTTATCAACCGAGGGCAATCCCCATGCTTTGCGAGCTTTGGGAGCGATGCCCGCGGCAATGATTTTTGCAGGTATCGGGTTAGTTTGGTTTTATCAAAAAATTCAAGGGTATTTTAATGAAAAGATTAAAAATTTAGAACTTGAAGCTTATCACAGCCAGCTTTTTAGAATTAAAAAAGAAATGTTTATATTGCTGTTTATTTTTTTGTTATTCATAAGTTTTTCTGAATTTAACAAATATTTTGTAAGGTGGGCTTCTAACATCCGCACCGCTGATGCTTTTTCTAAAAATCAGGTTGAAATTTCAAATTATCTGAATAACCTTCCGAAAAACGTTCTAAAATATGTCATTTGGCACGTTGATGATAAAGAAACAAACAATGGTTTGCCTGTTTCCGCTCAAACGGTTTATTTTCTTACGCAAAAAAAATCAAGAGTAATCTATCTAAAAGCCAATGAATTTGATAAGATAAAATTAGGAAAAGAAAACACTGTTATCATTCCGACTTATTTTGATTTGACGCTCCTTCACGATTTAAATAAAAAATTTCCGAGCGGGAAAATTGAATTTATTTATTTAAACACTCCGATTTTAATAGTCCCCTAAAAAAAACTTCCCCGCGCGTTTGCGAAGGGGAATGGTGCCGCCGGGAGGACTTGAACCTCCAACTCTCGGCTTAAAAGGCCGCTACGCTACCATTGCGTCACGGCGGCACCTTAATTAACATTATAATATATAATATGAAAAAAGTCAATATATTAGCATTTTTACTACTTTTAATTTTTGGCATTCTTGCCGTAACCAGTATGTGGAATGACAGCGCCAATTATGATGAACGGATTCACTTGCCGGCCGGATATTCTTATGTAACGCAAAAAGATATGCGTTTAAATCCCGAACATCCGCCGCTGGTAAAAGATTTAGCCGCTTTGCCGCTTTTATTTTTAGATATTAAATTTCCCTTACAAAGCTGGGGCTGGAATACACCCTTAAATACCGACCGGTCGCGAACTCCAGCTTGGCAAACAGATGTCGGCTTTGGAAACGACCTGCTTTATTATTCGGGAAACGACGCGCAAAAAATGATGAGATACGGCCGTATTCCGATAATCCTAATCGGACTGCTTTTAGGATTCTATATTTTTAGATTTACCAAAGAACTTTGGGGCAATGGCGCCGGCGTGCTGGCTTTAGCGATGTATTCTTTCTCCCCCACCGTTTTGGCGCATACGCGTCTTGTGACAACCGATGTTGCCGCCGCCGCCGCTTTTTTCATCAGTTTTTGTTATCTTTATCGCTGGCTGAAAGCGCCGACACGGAGAAATTTGTGGATTTTTGGGATTGTTCTTGGTTTAGCGCTTCTGACAAAATTTTCTACTTTTCTCTTGATTCCTATTTTTGGCGCGATTGTTTTAATATGGGCGCTTTTAGAAAGTCAAAAAAAATGGTTCTGGACCGTAAAATATATCGGCGGATTTATTTTTATTTTGATTATTGCTTTTCTTGTCGTCGGCGCCGTTTATTCTTTTCACACTTGGAATTATCCGATTGAAAAGCAGACGATTGACACGGAATTTATTTTATCGACTTTCGGGTTTAAACCGCTGGCCGACTTTAACGTTTGGCTTTCTTCAAGCTATTATTCAAGGGCTTGGGGCCAATATCTTTTAGGATTTCTAATGGTTTTACAGCGTTCTGAAGGAGGCAATACGACTTATTATCTTGGCGAGATCTCGGCAGAAGGAGCGCGATCGTATTTCCCTGTCGTTTATCTGATTAAAGAGCCGCTCGCTTATATTTTGATAACTTTATTCGGATTATTTTTGGCTTTAAGACATTGCGTAAGCCATTGCCGCCATCGACCAGTCAAATATTGGTGGCGAGATTTTGTTAATATTATAAAAAACAACCCCGCGGAAATGGGAATGATTCTTATAATTTTGGTTTACTGGGCCTTTTCGATTCGTTCCCGCCTTAATATCGGCGTACGCCATATTTTGCCGACAATTCCTTTTATTTACGCTCTAACGGCCAGTCAAATCGCCGTTTGGATTAAAGGCAATATTACAGAAAGAATATCTAATTATCGGGGTTTTTGGCAACTTTTGGGATTATATTGGGAAAGAATAAAACGGTCAGCGCTAATTGTCTTGCTGTTCTTTTGGGCAATTTTAACCGTTCTGTCCACCTATCCCTATTTTCTTGCTTATTTCAACGAAATGGCCAGCGGACCGGATAACGGCCATAAATGGGTTGTGGATTCCAATCTTGATTGGGGACAAGATATTTTACGCTTAGCCGATTATATAAAAAATAACGATATTAAAGAGATTAAATTGGATTATTTTTCCGGCGCTCCAGCGGAATACTATATAAAAACGGCTAAAATTGAATCTTATAATCGCGAAATGCCGCAAAAGGGCTGGCTTGCAGTTTCGGCAACAATTTACAGCGGAGCTTGTAAAGGCGATAAAATCCCCTGTTCTCGCAATGAACGCGCGTACACTTGGCTTGACTCTTATGAACCAATCGCCAAAATCGGCTATTCCATTTTTGTTTATTATTTGGAATAAAGTTAAAAAAATTAATTTAAAATTTATTTGGCAGCATTTACTTGCTATCGCTGACAAATGCTGCGTTTGTCAAAATTAAATCATATTATTTTAACTTATAAAAAACGCGGCTGGGGATACGCAAATCAACATATTCTAAATTGCCTGTGTTTTTTACCGCTTCTTCTAAAATCGACAATAAATTATTAACCGCCATCGCCGGATCTTGCTTTTCATCAATATAAATTGACCAATTTTTATCGGTTACGGCTTCCAAATCAACCGAAAAATTCGGTTTTATTTTAAATTCTAAAATTTTAAACTTATTATTTTCCGCGACCTTATCGCTGAAATTAATTATAAAATTTATTTGATTATCATCTAAAACTTTATCGCCTAATAAAATATCGTTTTTTGATAAATCCTTTATTTTCAATATTAAACTGCCTTCGGTTTCTGGCGTATCGGCAAATGCAACGCCGTCTTTATCAAAATAAAAACAATTTTTGTCATTACACCAAATGCCGATTTGAATTCTTTTATCAAAATTAATTATAATGGTATTAAATAACTTTTTTCTGATTGTTATGTCGGTTACAGACGGGAAAGCAGCGGCTAATTCTGATTTTAGCCGTGATTTTGATAAAATTAACAGATTTTCACCCAATCCAAATGGCGCAATATCCGAAATTATATTTAGAGCGTCATCGCGATTTAAAACGGTATTATCGGAAAAATTTATATTTTGAATTTTCAACAGAGATGATAAAAAAATTAACCAAAACGCCGTTAGAATAATAGTTAAAAGGAATAATAAAGAAAATAAAATTTTTAATTTTTTAATTTTTTTCTCTCTGCCTATTGTTTTGAACCTGTAATAGCGGCTTGAAGACATATGCTTAAAATTTCTAAATCCTAATTTCTAATTTCTAAACGTAAAAACGATGAATAAGAGGATTGATTCTCGTGACAATTTCGTAGTTGGTTGTGTCGATTTTCGTCGCCATGTCTTCGGCGGTTATTTTTTCTTTTCCGGAACTGCCCAAAATTACCACTTCATTGTTAATTTTAACATTTAAGACATTAGAAACATCAATTACAATCATGTCCATATTTACTCGGCCCAAAATTTTACATCTTGCTCCTTTAATTAAAACTTCGCCGCAACTTGAAAAGCCGCGGTCAAACCCATGCCAATATCCGATTGGCACAATCGCCAACCGAGATGACTTTAAAATTTTTTCCGTGAGATCATAACCGATGTAAGCGTCTTTCGGCGCGCTTTTAATTTCACCAATTATTGATTTCCATATTAGGGCCGGCTTTAGTTTTATGTCTGTTTGAATCCCCGATTCTTTATTCGGATACATTCCGTAAAGGCCAATGCCGATTCTTACCATGTCAAAATGCGATTCGGGATATAGCATGGCGCCGGCTGAAGCGCTGGCATGACGAAGATATTTTTTTCCGCCAAAGGCGGATCCGCCTTTGGCGGAAAGTAATTCATCGGCTTTTTTAAAATCTTCTATTTGTTTAAAACTATAGGAGGGATAGAGCCGATCTTTGGCGGCGGCAAAATGAGTATAAAGACCTTCAGGAGAAAATTTAAATTGTTTAAGAAGTTTAATAACTTGCGGCAAATCTTTAACAAAGAATCCCTGCCGGTGCATTCCCGTATCAATTTTTAAATGGATTTTTGGCCGGTTTTTTAATGTTGCCAAATGCTTTAAGGCGTCTAAAGTTGAAACGGTTAAACTGATGTTATTTTGAGCGGCCTCCGCCATTCGCGATGGCAAAGTGTATCCAAGTGTTAAAATGGGCTTTTTAAGGCCTTTTTGACGCAATTTCAGCCCTTCAGTAATAGAATCCACTCCAAACCAATCCACTTTATTTTCAACGGTTTTAGCAAAGTCAACTAGCCCATGCCCATAAGCGTTGGATTTAATAACCGCCATCAGCTTTACCTGAGGTTTTATCAGCTTACGAAACTCGGAAATATTGTGATAAATCGCTTTTTTATCAACCTCAATCCAAGTCCGCAGCCAATTTTTTTTAATGTTTATCATTGATTTAATGATATCATTTATTTAAAAAATAAAAAAAGAACTGGTCGCATAAGAATCCTATAGGATTTTTGTGCGACCAGATAAAAAATGAAAAAAAGCTCTCTTTATGTAGCTCTTTTTCCCAGTCTTATAATTAATAGCACTTCTTAGTATGTGTTATGAATGGAAAAATTATGTATTGCCTCTATTGCGTCCTATTTTTTCAAGGGTCTTTGGATCTTCATATGACACGAGTGGATACCGAATATACTTTTCGAATTGGGCTTTACTGAATGCATCGCCAAAATCGAATCCTTCTTTTTCCAAGTCACGAATAGTTTTTATCGCGAAAGCCCATGCGTCGCGTTCTTCTGGCACTCTTTCTAAGCCGTATTTTTGATTTAGTAAAAAATGTCGCGATCTTTCATGAAAATCTTCTGGCAAATCTTTATGATTAGGATGATGAGCATGCCCCACTTCATGGAGAAATGACAATATAGCACCTGGATTCTGCTGAAAAAAGGGTAGACGTTCAAGAATATTAATTTGTCTGAATTTATTAATATTAATAACTCGTCTACTATAAAAAGTTTCTCCAAACAATGTCTCGATTTTTTTAAGTTCTGCTTTGGGCAGCTCTTCGCCTTTAGATATATTTCTTGAAGATTCTATATTGTATGTAGAAGGTAATTTGATAATTTTATCTAAAAAATCAGCGCTTGCATCTAGTTGTCCGGTCTCATACAAAATAAATTTCCATCCAGCTGGTAAATATTCAAGTAGTGATTTAGTTTCCCCAGATTGATCTTGCACTGAAAATTCTTCAACAGTTAATTCATTTGGCTTCTCTTGGTCTCTGTTAATGATGATATTCAATATTGAAGTTCCGCCGATTTCAAAATTAAATTCGCCTCGTCCAAAAACTTTTTCCGGATATTCTTCTCTTTTTTTGCTAATTTTAGATTCAAATTTTTCACTATTCATGATTAATTTAACCGTTAAACTATACTTAACCTATTTCAGATATTCTTCTAAAACAGTCGGGATTTTTATTGTGCCGTCCGCTTGTTGATAATTTTCCATTATGGCAATTATCGTGCGGCCGATGGCAAACGCCGTGCCATTTAAAGTATGAACAAATTCATTTTTACCTGTCTCGGGAATTTTATATTTAATACTTAAACGGCGCGATTGAAATTCGGTATCATTTGAAGTTGAATGGGTCTCGCGATACTGGTTTTGACCCGGCAGCCACGCTTCAATATCATATTTATTCGCCGCTTGAAATCCCAGATCGCCGGCGCACATCTGAAGCACGCGGTAAGGAATTTGAAGCGCCTGCATTAATTTTTCTTCCATAGAAAGCAAAAATTTGTGTTCTTTTTTTGAATCTTCCGGCTTGGTAAAACTGAACATTTCTACTTTATCAAACTGATGAACGCGCAATATTCCTTTGGTGTCTTTGCCGTATGAGCCGGCTTCGCGCCGGAAACATGAAGAAAATCCGGCATAGCGGATCGGTAGTTTTTTGGCATCTAAAATCTCATTCATATGCATCGCGGCTATCGCCTGCTCCGATGTTCCAATTAAGTATAAATCATCTTTTTCAAGGTGATACACCTCATCTTCGTTGTAGTCTAAATACCCCGCTCCTCGCATTGCTTCCGGCTTAAGAAATACCGGCGGCACAACCGAAATAAAACCTTCTTTTTTCAAAACATCAAAAGCAAAACGCGTAAGAGCAAATTCCAAATCTACGGCATCGCGTAAAAGGTATCCAAAGCGGCTGCCTATGGCTTTACCGGCTCGCTCGGTATCTATCCAACCAAGTTTTTCGCCGAGCGCTATGTAATCTTTTGCGGGAAAATCAAATTTCGGTTTATTTCCTACTTCTTTTATGACTACATTTTTAGTTTCATCTTTTCCAATTGGAACTTCCGAAAGTGGCAAATTTGGTAGCTTTCTTAAAAGATCATCAACTTTTTCTGCCACAAGTTTTTCTTCGGCTTCAAGTTTATCTAACTCGGATTTAACTTTACGGCCCTTTTCAACATCTCTTGTCTCGGCAGCCCCTTTTCTTTCTGTGTTAAGTTTTTCAATTTTTTTCCTTAAAACACCGCTTTCTTCACCTGATTTAAGAATTAAATCAATATCAATATCAAAACCCTTGACTCTTATGCCTTTTTCAAATTCTTTTTTGTTTTCTCGAATGTATTTTATATCAACCATATTTATTCTTTTGGTTTCATTGTTGGGAAAAGAATTATTTCTCTTGCGGAATGCGAATTTGTTAAAAGCATTGTAAGCCGGTCAATGCCAAGACCAAATCCGGCAGCCGGCGGCATCCCATATTCTAGCGCCTCCAGAAAATCTTCATCTAAACGCTGGGCTTCTTCTTCGCCCCCCGCTCTTAACTGTTCCTGGTTTTCAAATCGCCGACGCTGTTCCAGTGGGTCGTTTTGTTCTGTAAATGCCTTTATCAATTCTAATCCTCCTACAAAAACTTGAAAAGCATCAGCTTCCAAATGATTTTTTTCCAATGTTTTGGAAAGCGGCAGAATGTCAGTCGGAAAATCGCTTACAAAAGTAGGTTGTATCAAATTTTTTTTAGCCAAGTCAAAATCGCCGAATTCTTTGATTAAATCATCATATTTTTTTTCTTTCCACTGCCCATTAAAATCAATTTTATTATTTTGATACTCAACTGCCAAATTACCGTTATTTACCCTTTTAATTAGTTGTTTGAAAAAATTTTCTATAAATTTTTTCAAATAATCAGAATTTTTATAGGCAATATAGGCCTCAAGCATCGTAAACTCCGGATTGTGATGCGCGTCCATTCCCTCGTTTCTGAAATTGCGGCCGATTTCATAAACTTTTTCAAAGCCGGCCACTAAAAGCCGCTTAAGATAAAGTTCCGGCGCAACGCGCAAGTATAAATCCAAATTCAGGGCGTTTAAATGGGTTTCAAACGGCCTCGCCATGGCTCCGCCGGGAATCATTTGAAGCATGGGAGTCTCAAATTCATCAAAACCGCGCTCATCAAAAAAATTTCTTAATTCTTTTATAATTATGGAACGTTTCAAAAATTTTTCTTTCACCTCGCCGTTCATTAAAAGATCTAGATACCTTTTGCGATAACGTTCTTCAACATCTTGGAGCCCGTGCCACTTTTCAGGAAGCGGCAAAAGTGATTTAACAATTATCCGTATTTCAGAGATACGGAGAGTTTTTTCCCCTTTCTTGGTTTTAAAAACAGATCCCTTAACCTCGATAAAATCTCCAATGTCATAGACATCGATAAATTCATCGTAAGATTTTTTGCTTCTTAAATCAGCGGGACTTATAAAACACTGGATTTTTCCACTTGCGTCTTCCAGGTCAAAAAAAGCCGCCTTGCCATGGACGCGCCGAGTTCTTATCCTTCCGGCGAGATAAAATATTTTCTTGGTAAGCCGCCAAAACCAGAATTTATCAAGAATCTTTTTAATTTCAAAGTCGCGCCTGATTTTCGCCGGATAAGGATTAATACCGTTATTTTTTAAACGTTCAAGTTTTTCGATTCTCGTTCGCCTTAACTCTTCTAAGGTTGGCATGTCTTTGATATCTATCCGACAATTTTAATTATTTTATATTTAACAATGCCGCCAGGCGTTTTAATATCAACTTCATCGCCTGCTCTTTTCCCCAAAAAAGCCCGCCCTAATGGCGATTCATTGGATATTTTTCCTTCTTGCGGCTTGGCTTCGGCAGAACCGACTATGTTGAACACCTCCATATTACTATTTGATTTTGTTTCTATTGTTGATCCTATTCTAACAACACCTTCGGCGCTTGGCGTCTTAATCACGACCGCATTTTTTAAAAGTTCTTCTAGTTCGGCAATGCGATTTTCATTTAGCGATTGCGCTTCTTTGGCTTCAAAATACTCGGCATTTTCGCTAAGGTCGCCGAGATCTTTTGCTTCTTGCAAACGCCTGGCGATTTCTTGGCGTTTTTTAGTTTTCAGTTCTTGCAATTCTTTTTTCAGCGTTTCTATTCCTTCCGGGCTTAAATAAGTTTGATTTGCCATAAATTTCTATAAATTTATTATTTATTCAGCTTATCATAATTTTTATTATAATACCAATAAAAAACTTCTTTGGCGACCGGAACGGCGGCCGTCGAACCTTCGCCGGCGCCCTCAACAATAATGGCTAAAGCGATTTCCGGGTTATCGTACGGAGCAAATCCGGTAAACCAAGCGTTGGTTTTTCTAAAAGTATTGGTTACTTGCGCGGTGCCGGTTTTACCGGCAACTTTGATTGGCAAGTCATTTAAAAGATAAGCCGAGCCCTCAGTAATCGCTCCTCTTAATCCTTCGCGCACCACCTTAAGCTTGCTTTCATCAACTATATTGGTCTTAATTGGTTCGGGTTTAAACTCACGGATAATATTGTTGCTGTTATCTGTAATTTTTAAAACAAGTTTCGGCCTCCATAGAGTACCGCCATTGGCAATGGCTCCGATAGCCGATGCTAGTTGCAGAGGCGTTATTATAGTATCGCCCTGGCCGATAGAAACATTGTAAGTATCGCCGGTAAACCATCCTTCATTTTTTACCGATTTCTTCCATGAAGGATCGGGTATGAGCCCCGAGGACTCGCCGGGTAAATCAATCCCGAGATTGGACCCAAAGCCGAAAATATTTAAATATTTTTTAATCCGATCTATGCCCAGGCCCTTAATGTTTTTGTAGCCGCCGCCGATAACATAAAAATAAACGTTCGCCGAAACCGCGATAGCGCGCCTCATATCCACAAATCCATGGGCCTTCCAGTCGCGATAAGTATAAACTATATCGGGATCATACTGGTTTTCTATTTTAATATATCCCAATGTGTCATCAATTTTGGAATTTGGATCAATAATATTTTCGGCCAAAGCGGCAGAAGCCACAAATGGTTTTATAGTTGATCCGGCGGGATAAAAACCGCTTATAGCGCGATTAAAAAGCGGTTTATTTTTATCTTTAATAATTTCTCCGTAAGCTTGGCTGTTAAAATCAAAACTGGGCAAACTTACTAAGGCAATAATTTCTCCCGACTTAACATTTAAAACGACGGCGGCGGCGGCGGTTGAGTTTGTTTGAATCATTTTAGCGTTAATGGCGTTCGTTAAAAGTTTTTGCAGGTCGCCATCAATACTTAATTCTAAATTATTGCCGGGCATCGCTTCTTTGGCTATTAAAGTTTTTAAAATGGCATTTTCGGAGTTAACTGAAACGGCAATTTTTCCTGGCAGCCCTCGCAATTCTTTTTCATATTGCGCCTCAAGTCCGTCTTTGCCGATGAAATCCAGTATTGAGTAATAGGAGTCGTTATTAAGATCGCCGCTTGATACCCTGCCAACGTAACCGATTACATGAGAAAAATAACCGCCATCGTTATAATCGCGGCGAGTTTCTTTGTTTATAAATATAGCGGGAAGAACTGTTGAATTTGTTTCCAAAGACAATAATGTTTCCCTGTCTAAATTAGATTTAAAAAGCACCGGTTCTGTTGAATTTTTATTTAAATTTTTTATAAAATTTTCTATTTCGGAATTATCTTTTTTAATTATTTTTGCCAATTGGCCTATCCATTTGTTTAATTCATCAACTGGCTTTGGCAAATCGGCCGGAATAATCAATAAACTAAAATCCGGAGAATTAGCAGTTATAGCTTGGTGGTTGACGTCATAAATAATGCCGCGAGGCGGCCGACTATGATAAAAACGAATGCTGTTTTTATTTGATCTTGACGCGTAATAATCTCCATTTTTAATTTGAAGCCAAAAAGCTCGGCTCCAAAATAAGCCTAAAATTAAAATAGAAATGGTAAAAATAATTAAAAATCCGTTATTTTTAAGCGGAGTTTCTAATTTCATCGCCAATTTTCTGTCAAGAAGAATTTCTTCCGGTTCTATTTCGCTTTTATTTTTTTTTAAATACGAATTTTTAAACATTTAATCTAAATGTTTTCCCGTCTTTGGAAAATATTATCAGCAGCAGAACGGCTGTAAGCAGCAGCTCAACCGCAATTCCGCTGTTTAAAAAATAAAAACTAAATTTTTCTTGTCCTCTCGTAAGCATATTATTCACTATCCATGCCAAAAAATGGTAAAAAAACACCGCTAAGACGGCAGTAATCAAAATATTTTCACTTTTTAAGGTGAGCAACACTTTCTTTTGAAAAATAATTAGAAAAGCGGTTGTAAAAAGCAATAATAAACTGGTAACTCCGAAAGTAGAAAAGTAAACAGTGTCAATTAAAAAACCACCAAACCATCCTAAAAAAATGGCGCCGTAAATATTTTTAGTAAGTATTAAAAGCGATATTAGAACCAAAAAAATATTAAATCCCCAGCGGAATTGGTTTAAAAACGCTATCTGAAAACTGGCTAAAACAATTAAAGAAAAAGCGGTAAAAAAAATTAGAAATATCTTTTTATAGTCATTGTTCATTTAAGTATTACAAAAACATTATCAAAATCCCGAAAATCGGCCAATAATTCAATATCTGCCGTATTAAACACCTGGCTGTCTTCTGATTTTACCCGCTTAACCTTACCGATAAGAAGGCCTCGCGGCCATAAGCCGTCTGTGCCGGAAGAAATGATTAAGTCCCCTATTGCTGGTTTTTTATTTTTAACGATAAGATCAAAAATGATATCCGAACCCAGTCCCCGCACTAATCCGGAAACATTGCCGGCAGAATTAATGGCGGCAATTTTACTGGAAACGTCAATAATTGTTTTGACTTTGGAAGTATTATAATTTACATCGCTTATTTTTCCAACCACCACCTCTCCCTTAAAAATAACCGGCATGCCGACCGCAATGCCATCATCGGCGCCCTTATCTATTAAAAAAGAACGGTTATTTTCAAAATCTCTCCCAATAATATTTGCCAAACTGGTGCTCCAAAAATTCTTATCGGCTAAATTTAATTTTTCTTTTAAAAGCGTGTTTTCTTCTTCTATCCGCGGTAATTTTGCCAATTTTCCGTATAATTCAAGATTTTCCACCGCTAATTTAATATTTGATTCTTTCAACTGTCTTATGCCAAAAAAAGCGTTTTGCCAAAACATGAACTTGTTTCCAATTTGGCTAAAAATAACTTCAAACGGCCTTAATATTCCGCTGAGATAGCTTTTGAATAATAAAACCGGCTCGCTTTGATTAAAAAAAATAATAAGCGCGCTAAGTAAAAATAAAATGAAAAATATAGCCAATTTTGACCTTATCATAATACTAATTACTAATTTTTTACCAATATACCGATATTAACCGCTACTTACCAGAATCTCTCTTAAAGATTCAACGTCTTCAAGAATAATACCGCAACCGCGAACCACGGCCGTTAAAGGATCTTCGGCAAGTTTGGTCGGAATTCCGGTGGTTTGAGCGACTAATTCCGGGAAGCCGCGCAGAAGACTGCCGCCGCCGGCTAAAACTATTCCCCGAGTCATCAAATCGCTTACCAGTTCCGGCGGCGTTTCTTCAACCACTGAACGAATTTCCGAAATAATTGCGTTAACAGATGGAGCGATTGCTTCGCAAACTTCCGCGTCGCTTATTAAAATTTCTTTTGGCAAACCGCTTATTAAATCGCGACCCCTTACCGTTGCCGTTAATTTTTCTTTTAAAGGCGATACCGATCCGATTAAAATTTTAATTTCTTCAGCGGTTTTTTCTCCTAAAAGAAGTTGAAATTCGTCTCTGGCGTATTGAATAATGTCTTCACTCATCTTTTCACCAGCAATTCTTAAATTACGCGATACCACAATACCTCCCAAAGATATTACCGCCACGTCGGCGGTTCCGCCGCCAATATCAACAATCATATTGCCGACAGCTTCCGCAATAGGCATACGGGCTCCGATAGCCGCCGCCATAGGTTCTTCCACAAGATAAACTTCTCTGGCGCCAGCATTTTTAGCCGCGTCTTCAACTGCTCGCCGTTCCACTTCGGTTACTCCTGAAGGAATACCAATCACCACTCGCGGCCTCACTAAAAAACTATAAGAGTCCTTGTGGACCTTATTAAAAAAATATTTCAACATTTGTTCGGTTACTTCAAAATCGGAAATAACTCCTTCAATCAAGGGGCGGATGGCTACGATGTGGCCCGGCGTTCGGCCGATCATTTTTTTGGCTTCTGCTCCGATGCTTAATATCTGGTCGGTTTTTTTATTTATGGCCACTATAGACGGTTCGTTAATGATTATGCCGCGGCCTCTCACATAAACCAAGGTATTAGCTGTCCCCAAATCTATGCCGATATCTCTTGAAAATATTTTAAATAAACGATTGAGCATTTTTTATTTTAGAAATCTCTATTAAAGAAACTTCATTGCTATTTCTTTGTTTAATTTCTAATGAATTTTTTGACAATGTTTTTTCACTTATTACGAGCCGAGTCGGTATTCCGATTAAATCGGCATCGGCAAATTTCTCGCCAGCCGACTTGTCATCGCGGTCATCGTATAATACTTCCACCCCTTTATCAAGAAGTGTTTTATATATTTTTTCCGCCGCTTTTTTAACCGCAACTTTCTTTTCTTTTCCCAAAAGTTCTATCAAATGAACTTTAAAAGGAGCCGCCTCCTTCGGCCAAATAATACCTCGATCGTCATGGTATATTTCAACAATGGCGGCCATAAGACGGTCAATCCCAATGCCATAAGAACCCATAATTATAAATTTCTTTTTATTGTCTTTGTCTTCAAAAGACATATCAAACGGCTTAGAATATTTTACTCCAAGTTTAAAAGTATGCCCTAATTCTATTGCGCGGCGCTCTTCAATCTCTGCTCCGCACTTTGAACAAGTCTTGACGCCTGCTTTTAAAATTTCAATATTTATCGCCCAATTACATTTTTTACAAAGAGCTATTTTATCTTCTCCTGTGTCACACGGTAGCATAAATTCATGCGACTCGCTGCCTCCCATAACGCCGGAGGAAGCTTCAACCGGAATAACTTTCAAATCAAATCTTTTAAAAATTTTAAGATAGGCATCAAATACTTTTTTATAAGTTGCGCCAAGTTCTTTCTCATTTCGATCAAACGAATACGCATCCTGCATAATAAACTCCCTAAGACGCAGAAGTCCGCCTCTCGGCCGTTCTTCATCGCGAATTTTTATCTGAAACTGATTTAGTAAGCGCGGCAGATCATTATAAGTATGTATAAAATTTGACGCCATTTCCGCTATAGCTTCTTCATGAGTCATTGAAAGCACCATGTCTTCTCCGTGGCGACTTTTTATTTTCCATAATTCTTTCCCTATTTCATGAAAACGCCCTGTTTTTTCCCATATGTCTGCTGGATGAAGAATAGACATGCTAACTTCCTGAGCGCCTATTTTTTCTAATTCTTCGCGAATAACCCTTTTAATATTTTCGATCACTCGAAATCCAAGTGGACGGAAACTATATATGCCAGACATTAGCTGGTCAATAAAACTGCCGCGAACAAGCCAAATATGGTTGGCCGCCACCGCGTCCTTCGGCGCTTCTCTTAAAGTTTTTCCAAAAAGTTGTGATTGTCTCATATTTTTTAATTTTTAATTTAGTTGATGTGTATTCTACAACAAATCTCACCATTCAGAAACCTTGACAGTAATAAATTTTATTATTATCTTTCGGAAATCAGCAACGATCGTTGGAATATTACGAAAATTAAAAATAATCAAGTTTCATTGCTTTGCGGACTTCAGCGAGCGTTTGGGAAGCCGCGATTCTCGCTTTTTTAGTCCCCTCTTCCAACATTTTCATTACCGCTTTGGGATTTTTGGCGAACTGGATTCTTTTTTTTCTTATCGGAGTTAAAAAATTTTCCAAAACTTCTATCAGCCGTTTCTTAACGGCAACATCGCCAAGACCGCCTTGCCGATATTGCTTTTTTAATTCTTCAACTATTTTTTTATCCGGATCAAAGGCATCAAGATAATTAAAAACCGCATTGCCTTCGACCTTCCCCGGATTTTCAACATGAATGTGTTTCGGATCGGTATACATTTTCATCACCTTTTCTCTAACAATGGAGGCCGAATCGGAAAGATAAATAGCATTCCCCAGCGACTTGCCCATTTTTGTTTTTCCATCCGTTCCCGGCAATCGGCCGGTTTTTGAGACCAGCGCTTTCGGCTCAATCAAAGTGTTGGAAGCTCGGTTTCCAACATTTCCAACATGATAGATTTTATTGAATTTTCTTACAATTTCTGTAGTTTGTTCGATTATGGGCAATTGGTCTTCGCCAACGGGAACCAAATCCGCTTTAAACGCCGCGATATCGGCTGCCTGGCTTACCGGATATGTTAAAAAGCCGGCCGGCACATTGCCGCCAAATCCCTTTTGCTTCATTTCATCTTTGACTGTAGGATTTCTTTCTAAACGCGCCAAAGTAACCAAATTTAAAAAGTATACCGTCAATTCTGCAATTTCTGGAACAAGCGATTGAATAAAAATAGTAGAAACTTTTGGATCTATGCCAACACTAAGATAATCAAGGGCGACTTCAATAATATTTTTCCTGATTTTTTCAGGAAAAGCGGCATTATCGGTTAAGGCCTGCGTGTCGGCGATAATAACGTAAGTTTTGTACTTATTTTGAAGCTCCGCGCGCGCCTTTAAAGAACCAACATAGTGGCCTAAATGAAGCGGCCCGGTCGGTCGGTCGCCGGTTAAAATTATTTTTTGAGTTGACATTTTCATAAAATACCGTTAATATTATCTCACTTCTTTTACAATATATCAATAAGGAGAAAAAATGCCGCGACGGCTCTATCTTGTAAGACATGGGGAAACGGCTGCTAATGTTTTTAAAATTATTGAGGGCAGAGGAACGGGATTTCCTGAATACGGCCATCCTTTAAACAAAAACGGTTTATCGCAGGCCAGCTTGCTCGGCCGCGCTTTAGCGGAGGTTAACTTTAATCATATTTATATGAGCCCGGCGAAAAGAGCGCGTGAAACCGCTGATAAAATTTGCCTTTGGAATACCTTTCATAATATACCAACGCTAAAAAAATCCATATTTCCGGATCTTCGTGAAATAAACTTCGGCATTATTGAAGGATTAGACGGCGGAGAAGCCAGAGAAAAATATCCGGATTTGTTTAAAACATACCGCGAAAAACCGTCTCAAACCGTTTTCCCGGAAGGCGAAAGCATTGTTGGGGCCTACAATAGAGTCGGCCTCGCCCTTAGCGAAATACTCGCCGCCCATACTTTTAATGAAAATATTATAGTCGCAAGCCATGGCGCGCCTTTGACATTTATTTTCATTCACATATTCAAACTTGATCTGGACAATATGTTTTATGCCATAAGGCACCATAATTGCGGCCTTTCAATTATTGAATGGGACAAACCGGATAACCCGAAGATAGTTTGCATGAATGATATCGGCCATTTAAAAAACGAACAAATCCAACGGCTTAAATATCCGGCGCCTTCATTTTAATTAGATTAATCAAATCTTTTTTAACCCGGTTTAAAATAATTTCGTCTTTCGCTTCAATATTCAAGCGAACCAGCGGCTCGGTGTTGGAAGGCCGTATGTTCAGCCAAAAATCGGGGGTCTCAACGGTCAGCCCATCAAGCCAGTTCATTTCATAGCCCTCAAAATTTTGGGCTATTTTTTTTATAAATTCATCGGGATTGGCCGCTTTTAAGTTGATTTCGGCAATGGAAACATATTTTGTCAGCTCCCTTGCCAAAACCGATAAACTCTTGTTTGTTTGGCTTAAAATTTGGAGCATCATTAAAAAACTTATGATTCCCGAGTCGGCGTAAAAATTATTTTTAAAGAAATAGTGGCCCGAGGTCTCAATGCCTAAAATTCCGTCTTCCGCGCGCATTCTTTTCGCGACATAAGTGTGGCCTACTTTTTCGCGAATCGCCGTTCCGCTATAGGCGCGGACAACATCTTCAATAACGCGGCCGGCAACCGCGACATAAATAATTTTGCCGTAATGATTTTTCTTTAACAAGTAGCGAGTCATTAAAGCGCCGATTATCGACGGGTTTACCGTTTCCCCGTTTTCGTCAACAAAAATAATCCGGTCGCCATCGCCGTCAAAAGCGCAACCGAAATGATAGTGATGGGTTTTGATTTCTTCCGTCAGGCCTCCCAAATTGTTTTTTAAAGACGGATTTGGTTCCCGATAAGGAAAATCTCCGTCCGGCGCGAAATAAAGCGGCGTATAATCAATCGGAATTTTTTCTAAAACTTTTTTTATCACCGGCCCAACAACGCCCGAACCGGTATCAATCGCGACCCGCATCGGCCTTAATGCGTCAATATCAATAAAATTTAAAACATGGTTCAAATAGTTATTTAATATGGATTGTTCAACAATCTTTCCGTGTTCCGATTTAAATCGCGGTAATATGCTTTCTCCCGTGATTATTCTTTTTATTTCTTCAAGCCCCGAGCCGATTCCTATGAATTCAACATTTTTTTTCATCAATTTAAACCCATTATATTCTTTTGGGTTATGGGAAGCCGTTACCATCGCGGCCGGAATATGAAAATAGCCGGAAGCAAAATACGCCATGTCAACCGTAACCTGGCCGATATCCAAAACATTTATTCCTTCGTCGGTTATGCCGGAAATAAAAGAGTGCGAAAGAGCGGGCGATGACAAGCGCGCGTCCCGGCCAACCGCTATTTTTTCCGGCGATTCAGTTTCGCTTTCTTTTATATAAGCGGCAAAAGCCCGGCCGATTTGATAAGCCGTTTTTTCATTTAAATCTTGCGGATAAATCCCCCTAATATCGTAAGCTCTGAAAATTTTGGGATTGACCGAGTTCATATTTATATTATAACGTATAATTACTAACTATGTCTCTAAAAATCGGAATCGTTGGCTTGCCCAACGTGGGAAAATCTACCCTCTTTAAAGCTCTAACGCGAGAACAAGTAAATATCGCTAATTTTCCTTTTGCCACGATTGACCCGAATGTCGGCGTAGTGAAAGTGCCGGATGAACGACTTGATAAACTCGCCGAAATGTCAAAATCAAAAAAAATCATTCCGGCGGCCATTGAGTTTGTCGACATCGCCGGTTTGGTCAAAGGTGCCCATGAGGGCGCGGGACTCGGCAATCAATTTTTAGCGCGCATCAGAGAAGTTGACGCCATTGCCGAAGTAGTGAGAGTTTTTGAAGATCCGGATATTATTCATATTGATGATAGCGTTAATCCGGTTCGCGATATGGAAACTATACAATTAGAACTCGCCATGGCCGATCTTCAAACCGTAAATAAACACTTGTTAAAAAATGAAAAAGATTTGAAAAGCGGCGTAAAGAAAGCGCAGGAAGAAAAAATGGTTTTGGAAAAAATTAAAAATATCCTTGAAGCCGGCGACTTGGCCTCTAAAGCCAATTTATCCGATTCCGAAATTGAAATAATAAAAGATTTGCATCTTTTGACTTTAAAACCGTTTATTTTTGTATTCAACGCTAATAATGGCGATAAAAAACACCTAAATAATTTAAATCGCCAAATAAGAAGCGTTGATTTAAATTTAAAACTTGAAGTTGAAATTTCGGAAATGGAGGAATTGGAAGCCAAGGAATTCAAAAGCGAATCGCGTTTAGACGACTTAATTAAAACCGCCTATGAACTTTTAGGCCTTATAACTTATTTTACGACCGGTGAAGACGAAACGCGCGGCTGGACGATTAAAGCCGGATACACCGCTCCCCAAGCCGGCGCCGTCATTCACACCGATTTTGAAGAAAAATTCATTAAAGCCGAAGTTATAAATTGGCAAAAATTATTAGAGTGCGGCTCATGGGCAAAAGCGCGGGAAAAAGGCATACTGCGCGTTGAAGGCAAAGAATATGTCGCTCAAGACGGCGACGTTATTGAGTTTAAAATATGATTTGACAGTCGCCGCTTTATTATGATAGGTTGTGAGCAATGTCTGAAACTGAAAATAAGAAAGAATATGAGCTGGCTTACTTTTTGGCGCCGGATATTGCCGAAGAAAAATTGGATTTAGAAACCGCTGAACTCTTAAAAATAATTTCAGAAAACGGCGGGGAAGCAACCGAATCAAACGCCCCAAAAAAAAGATGGTTGGCCTACCCTGTAAAAAAACAAAGCCAGGCCTATTTTGGCGTTATTTATTTTAATATAGACAAAGAAAACCTTGGCGAGATCAAAAAAAATCTCTCATTTAATAAAAATGTTTTAAGATTCTTAATAGTAAATAAATCTTTAAAAAAGACGAAACCCGTTATTGCGGCGCCATTAAAAACTGTGGATAAAATGAATCCGGAAACAATTGCACCCAGTTTTGACCAAAAATTAGAAAATATATTAAACAGTTAAAATATAAATCTTATGAATTTAAACAAGGCATTTATTTTAGGAAATTTAACTCGCGACCCTGAATTAAGGCAGACTCCGACCGGTCAAAATGTCGCCAATTTTGGCATCGCCACCAATCGCATGTGGACCGACCCCGCGGGAAACAAGCAAACCCAAACAGAATTTCATAACGTGGTCGTTTGGGGGCGCCTCGCGGAAATCGCCAAGGAGTATCTTGCTAAAGGCCGGCTGGTTTTTATTGAGGGCAGAATCAGTACCCGTTCTTGGCAAGATCAGCAGGGGCAGAAAAAATACCGGACAGAAATTGTCGCCGAAAATATGCAGCTCGGGCCAAGATTCCAATCAGCTTCAAATCAAAATCAAGCCGCAACTGCGGCTTCCCGCGAAAACGACCCCGCATCAAATTCTGACCGAGAAACTCTGCCGGAAATTCAATTAGACGATATGCCTAAAAACGATGAAGAAATAAAAGTGGAAAATATCCCATTTTAACAAAACATGAATATCAAAAGCGACAAGGTTTGTTATTTTTGCGCCCAAAATGTAAAAGAAATTGATTATAAAGACGCGGAATTGCTGCGTAATTTTATTTCGGCTCAAGCAAAAATAATGCCTCGGAAAAGAAGCTATCTTTGCGCCAAACATCAGCGCCATTTGGCAACCGCCATAAAACGCGCTCGTTACTTGTCGCTTCTGCCATTTACGTCAAGGTAACCGAGCCCGCGGCGGTTGATTTTTTGATTTCTTGAGTCAATTTTTTAACTAAGTCCTGATTTTCTTTAAGATACTGGCGGCTGGCCTCAACACCCTGCCCTAATTTTTGATTTTGGTAATTTATCCAAGTGCCGGATTTTGACAAGACGTTGTATTTAAGCCCGCAATTTATTATGTCTCCTTCTCTTGAAATTCCTTCGTTATACATAATGTCAAATTCGGCTATTTTAAACGGCGCCGCGACTTTATTTTTCACAACTTTTACCGTTACCCGATTACCAACAACATCATCGCCTTTTTTAATCTGGGCATTGCGTCGAACGTCCAAACGAACCGAAGAATAAAATTTCAAAGCCATGCCGCCGGGCTGGGTTTCCGGGTTGCCGAAAAACACGCCGATTTTCATTCGTAATTGATTTATAAAAATAACCGCGGTGTTGCTTTTGGCCGCGATGGCATTTAATTTTCTAAGCGCCTGAGACATAAGCCGAGCCTGGAGCCCCATATGCTGGTCGCCCATCTCCCCTTCAATTTCAGCCCTCGGCGTCAAAGCCGCCACCGAATCAACAACAATCACGTCGCAAGCGTTTGAGCGCACTAAACTCTCAACAATTTCAAGCGCTTGCTCGCCGTTATCTGGCTGGGAAATCAGCAAATCATTGACTTGGACTCCTATTTTTTTGGCATATTCGGGATCTAAAGCGTGTTCGGCATCTACAAAAGCAGCTAAACCGCCTCTTTTTTGGGCTTCAGAAACGACATGCAAAGCAAGGGTGGTCTTGCCGGATGATTCGGGACCATAAATTTCAATGATCCGGCCTCGCGGCATTCCTCCGACTCCAAGCGCTAAATCCAAAGAAAGCGAGCCGGTTGAAATAACATCAACATCAACTTTGGGAACTTCGCCGAGTTTCATTATTGAACCGTCGCCAAATCGCTCACGCAATGTCTTTACGGCATCGTCTAGAGCTTTAGATTTATCGCTTCTCACATCTTTTGTTTGTTTAGACATAAAAATAATTTTAGATTAATTTTTAAATTCTTAATTTCAAATCAAAACTATTATTGTGTTTCTCTAAAAATTTGCCGAATTATTGTTGAAACTTTGCCGAAATTATTAACCGCTTTAATTTCAATAACATTAACACCGGCCGCCAATTGAATGCTTTTCTCAAAACTGCCTTTTGAATCAACATACGTGTTTTCTCCATTAATTGTCAAATTAATTCCATTATCTGTCTTCCCGCTTACTAAAATAATTTCTTCTTTGGTAACAGCGTCTTCACTTGGTTTTATCGCTAAGTTTGGCGGCCCTATCAGAAAATTGAATTGATACCAAAGGTATCCTGAAAGAAGCAGAAGAAGCAATCCGCCGGCAAAAATCATAAGTTTGCTCGGCGTTAAAATAAAATAAGATTCTCTTTTAGCTATAGGCGCGCTGCCCGTTTTATTTGAAGTCGAAGATTCAAATTCATTTCTATACGCTTCCATGATTTCATTTTCATCGGCGTCTAAAAATTTGGATAATCTTTTAAAAATGCCGACGCAATAAACTGCCGGCGGCAATTTTTCAAAGTGTCCCGCCTCCAACCCTTCCAAATGGTAAATCTGAATTTTGGTTAAATCGCTTAGCCGCTCAAGCGTTAAATTTTTTTCCTGTCTTTTTTCTTTTAAAAATTCAGCAAGGCCTATTTTTTTAACGAGCATTTCCGGCGCTCCTTCATTTTTTAAATTTTCAGACAGCTTCGTTTTCATTGTTTTCATTTTCGCTCTCAATGTTTATACCTATTCCGCCCAATTTTTCCAAATAAACTTCCCTTGGCTTGGCGCCATCGCCCGGTCCGATTAATCCTTTTTCTTCCATTATGTCTAAAAGCCGCGCCGCCCGAGCATACCCGACGGATAGCCGCCTTTGGAGAAGCGATGCCGATGCTTTTTTGGCCTGCAAAATAACGGTCTTGGCTTCAGCTAATAATTCATCTTCTTCTGAATCATCAAACTTGTTCGAATTTAATTCGGAAGATTCTATGTATGGAGACAAAATCGCCGATTCTTCCACTTCATTATTCCCTGAAACAGGGTTCTTCTCCGCGATATAATCAACCACTCTTTTAATTTCACGCTCTAAAATATAAACTCCCTGAAGCCGGCGCGGTTTACTGGAATCGCCGGAAAGATACAGCATATCGCCGTTCCCCAAAAGTTTTTCGGCTCCGGCCATATCAAGAATTGTTCGCGAATCAACTTGAGACGGCACCTGAAGCGCCATGCGGCTGGTAATATTGGCTTTAATTAAACCGGTCAAAACCTCTACCGATGGCCTTTGAGTGGAAACAATAAGATGAATTCCAACGGCCCGGGCCATTTGCGCCAAACGAATAATTGTTCCTTCAACTTCCCGGCCGTAAGCCGCCATAAGGTCGGCCAATTCGTCAATAATAATTACAAGGTAAGGCATGAAAGAACTTTCTTCCTGTTTTTTTAAAATAATATTATTAAAACCCAAAATATCTCTGGCGTTTAACCCTGAAAGAACTTCGTAGCGGCGTTCCATTTCTTTCACTGCCCAGCGCAAAGCGTTGATTGATTTTTTGCCATCGCTTAAAACCGGAGTTAAAAGATGAGGCAAATCTCGATAATATGATAGTTCAACCCGCTTAGGGTCAATAAGTATAAATTTTAATTGCTCCGGGCCATTCCGCCAAATAAGCGAAGTGATTATACTATGAATGGAAACGGACTTGCCGGAACCGGTGGCTCCGGCAATTAAAAGATGGGGCATTTTTGAAAGATCGGCAAAAACCGGCATGCCGGCGACATCGCGTCCTAAAGCAAGCGTTAAAGTACCGGATTTTTTGAAATTATCTAAGTCGAGCAAACTGCCCAGCCGGACTAACGCGATTGATTTGTTGGGCACCTCAATACCAACCAAGGCCTTGCCCGGTATCGGCGCTTCAATTCTTAAAGGATGAGCCGCCAGAGCCAGCGCCAAATCATTGTGAAGGGTGACTATCTTTGAAATTTTTACGCCCTGAGCCGGCCTTAATGTATATTGGGTAACGGTAGGGCCGATATTTACTTCTCCCATTTCAACATCAATGCCAAAATTCTGAAGCGTCCGTTTTATGATATTGGCATTGGCTTTTATATCGCCCGACATCGGCCGGCTTTCAATTCGTTCCAATAAATCTATTACCGGCGGATTATACGCGCCGCTCTTAAATTTAGGAACTTTAAACTCTTCCTCTTCCTCTATAATAGATTTCTTGACCACCGAAGCTTTTACCGGCATGGCTTGATTCACAATTACCGGATTAACTTCCGATAATCCAAGCTTTTCTTTTTCTTCAACCAGCTCATCCTCATCTTCCTCATTTTTCTCATTTTCATCTTTCCCTATTTTTAAGGGAATATTTAATGCCATTATTAAAGAAATGAAAATAAAAGAAACTAAAAGCACCAAAGAAGCCCAGAAACCGAATATTTTATTTAAAGAAATCGCTATGCCGTAGCCAACAAGTCCGGCATAATTATTTTCCCAGTAAAGTTCTAAAATTCCCAATATTGAAACAAAAAGCAAAAGTGCGCCGAAAATAGTCGCGAAATACAAATGCTCTCGGCGCGATTTTAAAAATTCATAAGTCACAATCAGAAAAATGGCCGGCAAAATGAAATATCCCCAGCCAAATAAATAACCTAAAGATTTAAGCATTAGTTCGCCGAAAGGCCCGGCTTTATGCCAAATGCTTAAAAGCATAATAACGGCAAAACTAAAAAAAAGAATGGCTAAAATAGCTTTTTTGGTCTGCTCTTCCAAATCAAAAAGCGGCTTTTTTGACGCGAACGCGGCAGATTTTTCTTTTAATTTTTTCTTCTTTTTTGACATGAATTTATCTTAAAATAAAATCCCGCCAAAAGCAATAGCTTAAAGCGGGCCAAAAACATTATTGTCTAGCGAAGCGAGTGAAATGAAAAGCTAAAATTTTCATTTCCGAGCAAGTGACGACAACAAAAGGTTAATACCTTTTATTTTATGTCTCAAAATGCTTTGAGACGTCTTCAACAGTAAGTCCCTGGCTATTCAAAAGTTTAACGTTAAAATCTTTGTCGGCTTCAAGCAGTTTAACTCCTTCGTTTTCGCCTAAATGTTTAAGAAAAGAAATCAGCGCGTCAAGATCTTTGGGAAAACAATATCCCCCGAAGCCGCGGTAACCGCCATGGTTAACGTCAAGATGGGAGTCGCCGATTCTGAAATCCGCCGCCATGCCGCGGCGAACATTTTCATAATCAACTTTCATCTTCTCGCAAAGCAGATTTAGCATATTCGCGAAATTCACCTTTCTTACAAAATGAATGTTGCCGCCATATTTGATGATTTCGGCTTCGGTGGCGGTAATTCTAATCGGCTCATAAGTTGAGAGTCCCCAAGGCGACATAAACGGCGCTTTGGGAAGAAGCGAAAGCACAAGATGGGCCGCGTCAATGCTTGTTTCGGTAAAACCGACGATTTGGCGATCCGGCCTCGCGAAATCTTCCCAGGCATGTTTTTCCGTGAGAAATTCCGGATTGAAAAGAATTTTCCACCACGGAAACACATTTTGAAAGTACTGAGTCGTACCTGGCGGCACCGTTGATTTGATAACCACGATTTTGGGCAACCATTTATCAATTCTTCCTAAAGCATGGATTACCGCCAATAAATCACAGCTGCCATCGCGATCGCGAGGCGTTGGCACGGCAACAAAAACAATATCGGCTTTGTTAACGTCATCAAAGTAATTTTTTTTACGATCTATATCATACAAAAACAGATCAAAATTTCTTTCGTAGCCATTTTCTTCAAACCATCGCTTTAATGGCATGCCTACCATGCCGACGCCAATTATTCCGATTTTCCAAACGTTCATTTTCAGAGCTCCCATTTGGCGGATATTAAATTATTAAAAAACTTTATCGGTATTATATACCTGAAACTCCTAAAATTAGCAAATAATTTCAATCACTAAAACAGTTGCACGCCCGATAACGTTATGTTATTTATAAATCAAACGACAGTATCTTAACATACACTACAGCGAGGGCGCCTCATGAAAAAAATCACATTCTCGGTGATAAAAGCGGATGTCGGCTCAATTGGCGGACATACAAAACCGTCAATAAAAATGATTTCAAGGGCGTCTAAATTAATAAGCGACGCAGTTCGGAATAGATTTTTAATTGATGGATTAGTTACCCATACGGGCGACGACATCGCGCTTATTATGAGCCATAAATTAGGAATCGGAGATAATGAAGTTCACAAATTTGCCTGGGATTGTTTTATTGAAGCGACGGAATTGGCATCGCGTGACGGATTGTACGGCGCGGGACAGGACTTACTTGTTGATGCTCCTTCCGGAAATATCAGAGGCGCTGGACCGGCGGTGGCGGAAATTGAATTTGTCCGCGACTCTAAAAATAAAAATCGCCAGGCGGAAGCGCTGTTGGTATTCGCGGCCGATAAATGCGGGCCGGGAATGTATAACTATCCTCTTTATTCTGTTTTTTGCGATCCGATGCACGATGGCGGATTGATTTTAAACCCGAAGATGCGTAAAGGTTTTGTTTTTACCATTATTGATATGGATGCCGCCGGCGGCGACAGAATCATTCGCCTCGAGGCGCCGGAACGGATATGGGATGTCGCGATCTTGTTGCAAAATCCGGACAGATTCGCGGTTGAGTCAATCCAGTCCCGGTACGCGCCAGAAGAGCAAATTGCTTCCATTTCGGCAACACGTCTCCACAATATTGCTGGCAAATACACCGGCAAAGACGATCCGGTAGCGATCGTGCGCAGCCAAGGTATGTTCCCCGCGCCGGAAGAAATTATAGAGCCATATATGCTCGGCCATTATGTTACCGGAGACGCGCGCGGTTCGCACGTGATGCCGATTATGCCTGTTGCCATCAATACTGCGGTTGCCGGTCCTTATTGCCTTCCTATTGTATCTTGCCTCGCGTTTTCAATGGATAATGACGGGAAATTTTCTTCCGAATATGTTGATATTTTCGGCGATGGTGCTTGGGACGCGACGCGGATTAAAGTCCAGCAAAAAGCCGAAGAATGGCGGCGGCAGGGATTTATCGGGCCAACAATGGCGTCTCACGCAGAACTTGCCTATACCGGCATTGTCGACGCGTTAAAAGCTCTTGACAGCGAATTCATATTAAGGAAATAAATCCCACACTCACGTGTGAGTGTGGGATAAATTACGGAGCTTTGGCTCCGTTTTTTTTTGTTACCTGACAATACTACCCGGAAGTACTTCTTCCTCCGGGCAAAGAAAAACAGGCCGCCCATATAGTAATCATATGTAGCAACAATATCAATCGTCGAGCCGCGCTGCTAAAGCAAAATGAAAAAAATAATTGTCAAATGATGATAAATTTGAATGATACCGATTGCCGCCATAAAAAAAATCACATATGGTTTCGCGCAAACGCGCAATTTCTTTGGCGCGATTTTTCCACCTTTTATCAGAAAGTGTTAGGTCAAAAAGTTCAAGAGCGCGCCAAGCTGCCACTTCCCAATGCTTTTTTTCACCCTTCTGATGCCATCTCATAGCTCTAACAACCTCGCTTCCTATATTAGCCAATTGCAATGAAAGCGATAATTTAAACCACCTTTTACTATCAAAATTGCGTTGAGGATAAGTCATTTTACTCGGTTAAATTTTTTATAATATTTTTTATTTTTTCCTTGATTTCTTGGTTTTCTATGTCTCGCGAGCGGTTGTTTTGCGACGGCCGTATATTAATTATAGAATCAAATTCTATCCATTTTTCTTTCGATTCATCCGGATACAAATTAATACCCCAAAGATTTGATTGTTCAGAGCCATTTTTCAAAAGCTCCGCTTCTTCATCGGCATGCAATTCCCCTCCCAATGCTATTATGCCGCGTTTAACATCGACAACTGCTTTAATCAAATCCCCAAAGCGTTTTTCGGCCAATTGTTTAAGCTTTGTTTTTGAAATTTTTTTTATGACAATAATTATATCTTTCATTAGATGGATTCTAACATAATTTATCTTGGAAATAAAATAAAAAAAACCGCTGGACAAACCAGACGGTAGAAAAAGAACAAAAATAAGTATTTACTTAATACTATATATAAAACTATCTGTCAATATTTGCAAGGGCTTGTGTAAGGAATCAGAACCGTATTTAAGAAATTAGATAAATTAGTTTTAATTCCAACGGTGAAATAAAAAAACCGTCGGGTAAATCCGGACGGCATAATCAAAAATTTATTGTGCGAGTGGCTTCCTTCGGAAGCCACAGCAGATGAAATAAAGAGTGTTTTCTATTAAAACCGGGCCTCTTCCAACTGCGGTAAGATCAAATTGTGCGGCGATTTTTTCGGTTACCGCATGAATTTTTTCACGATTACTAATAAGATCTCTGACGTTGGCTCCTTCAAGCATTGGTACCCAAATTTCAGCTCCAACCTCATAATCCGTTGAAGATATATCGGGTGGATACTCTACATCAAAACCTTCTGTTTTTAGCTCTGTTTTTAATACATCAATAGCTTGATTTCGCTTATTAGCTTGGTTTTTCTTATTACCAAACAGCCAGTTAAACATCTGCTCCCTCCTCATGGTTTTATTTAAATAAAAAGAGCCAAATTAGTATTTATCATAATACTATAGATAAAATCTTCTGTCAAATCATGCAGGGGCTTGTGCAAGGCATCAGACCCGAGTTTGAGTAATCAGGTGGAAATAATTATATAATTGATTTAATCACTTTGTAGTGTAATTGAACTGTATTTGGGTTTAGTTTCTTTAATCTCTTTTGGGGGTTTATTTGTGATAAGAACTTTTTCTCCCCACTTATTTTCTATCTGTTGGTGAGAAACAACTATATTCAGCGTATCGGGAAATGGGAAATAACCAGATTTTAAAGCGGCAAGATAAGTATTTCTACTCTTCTTCCGAAGTCCATTCAGAGTCACCATCTTCTTTGGCAATATAGCCATTAGCCGAGGTGCCCATATAAAGAATAGTTTTCATAATTCAAAATTATAATATTTTACCCCACTCCGCTACTCACTATATTTTGCAGGGGCTGAGGGAATCGGACCCCCGTCAGCGGTTTTGGAGACCGCTGTTTTACCACTAAACTAAGCCCCCTATTTCTTGCCTTCTTTATGAACCGTGTGTTTGCGGCACCACTTACAGAATTTTTTGAATTCCAGTTTTCTTTCAACAAGTTTTTTGTTTTTCTGCGTATGGTAATTAATGCGCTTGCAATTGCCGCACACTAATTTTGTTATTTTTTCTTGAGCTTTCATAATGTTTATAATCTATAGTTTTTAATTTTATATTTGCCAGAGCCAGCGGTCGGGATTGAACCGACGACCTACTGTTTACAAAACAGTTGCTCTGCCACTGAGCTACGCTGGCTCATTTTTCAGCTATTTTAACATGATTTTCTTTTAAAGGCAAAGTTGTTTTATAACACATATTTAAGTATTTTTGCTATACCGCTTCTTCCAGTTTCAACGAAAACAGCTTAGAAACACCATCACTATCCATGGTAACGCCATAAAGCACTTTTGCGGCTTCCATGGTGGCGCGATTGTGGGTAATTAAAATAAATTGAGTGTCTTTTGCCAGATCTTTTAAGACCTTGGCAAAGCGCGAGGCATTAACTTCATCCAGCGCCGCATCAATTTCGTCTAAAACCAGAAACGGCGGCTTACTCGCGGAAACTATGGCAAAAAGAAGCGCGATGGAAACCAGCGACCGTTCGCCGCCGGAAAGTAAATTGAGGTCTTTAATCCGCTTTTGCGGTATGTTTATGGTTATATTCGCTCCGGAACCGCTCTCGCCAAAGTCATCGATGGTTAATTTTGCAGACCCGCCGCCAAACATCAATCGAAAATAATGGTGAAATTCTTCATTGATTCGCGCAAGTCCAACTTTAAAATTATTGTTAATTCTAATAGTTAAATCTCCGATTAAATTTTTAAGAGATTGCGTGGCGCTATTTAAATCGTCAACTTCGGCAGTTAAAAATTCATGACGCTTGTTCGTTTCCTCATATTCCCGCATCACCTCTTCGTCAATGCTGCCGATATCGGAAATTTCCCGTCTTAATTTAATTATTTTATTTTGAAGTTCCGTTATTTGAAATTCCGTTAATGTTGGAAACTCGGCTTGCCCGCCATTGGCTGTGCCTTCAGGCGCTGGCAGGCGGGTTTCCAACATTTTCACGGGTTCAACTACGGCAAACGTGGCAGAAAATTCTTCATAATTTTTTCCAGAACCCCACATTTCCGATTTGATGTTGGCTTCTTTTAATTTGATTTTTTCGTCCTCTAAATCAAATTCTCTTATTAAATCTTCGGCCGAAAAATATTCTCGCCGCGCCAGTTCTAATTCTTTTTGAGAATTAAGATAATCCGTCCGCCAATTATTTTCTTCCGAGCGAATTTTTGCTATGGCAACTTGGATTTGTTTTGCCCGATTTTCAAGTTGTTCCAATTTTATTTTAAACTCCCCCATGTCTTTTTCATAAGGATTTTTATCCGCCCTATCTAAATCGGCTAAACTCACTGAAGCCAAGATTTTATCGGTTTCACTCTTTGCTAAATAGTTGCCGATATTTTGAATTTCATCTGCTAAAACCTTGATTGCTTCTCTAAAATCGCCAATGGTATTGAGTCCCAAAACGGCATTCAGGCGTTTTGCCCAATATTTTATTTTTATCGCTAAAACCGCTTCAAGAGTTTTGGTATTATTATCACCGCTTCTATTGGCGCGTTGAGTAAGGCCTTCAAGCCGTCCAATTTCGCGCACAATGATTTGCCGCTCCACGTTTAATTTCTCCGAATCCGCCTCCATTTGTTTTGTTTTGTCGCCGGTTTGCGAAATTTCAGCCATCTGAACTTCAAATGATTTTTCCTTATCTTCAAAATTTTCACGTGCCACGATTATCTTTGATTCCAAAACTTCTCTGGCTTTTTTGTTTTTATTTTTATCGCTTAAAATTTCAAAAATTCTCGCTTTGAAAAATTCATTTTCAAAATTATTTAAATCGTTTACTAAAAATTCGCGTTTTTTGAATTTTTCAACCTGCCGTTTTAAAGAGCGAAGATGGGGAAAAATTTCACTTAAGAGGCCATGAGTTTTTAGGATGTTGGCACCGGTTTCCGTTAATTTACCTTCAGCTTCCAATTTTTTAAGCTGAAACTCGCGTAGACCCAAAGCGTCCTCCAAAATACCGCGGCGTTCTTCCGGGTTGGACTTAAGAATTTCATCGGCTGAACCCTGATTAACTATAGAGTGGCCTCGAAGCCCAAGTTTGGAACGCGCCAAAAGCTCGGCAATATCTTTAAGCCGCACCAAACTGCCGTTTAAATAATATTCATTGGTGCTGTCGCGATATACTTTGCGGCCGATAATCACTTCCTCAAAATCAATGGGAAAAAATCCATCTTTATTATCGAAATGTAAATTAACACTGGCTTTGCCTTGGGCCGATTTGGTCGCCGAACCGGCCCAAATTAAGTCAGCGCCGGACTTGGAGCGTAAATTTTTAAAACTTTGCTCTCCTAAAACCCATCTTACCGCATCAACCACATTGGACTTACCGGAACCGTTCGGCCCAACAATAGCGCTGACGGCAGTCGGAAATTCTAAATCGGTCTTGTGAGCGAAAGATTTAAAACCGGAGATTTCTAATTTTTTAAGTCTCATACTAATGCCAATTTTTTTCCTTAAGAGCGTTTTCGGCAGCCCGCTGTTGGGCTTCGTTTTTTGAAGAGCCCTCGCCTTTTGCGACTAATTCTTTTTCAAGATAAACTCCGACTTTAAATGTTTTAGCGTGATCTGGACCGCTTTCTTCAAGCACTTCGTAGGTCGGCGTGATGCTTATCCTCTCCTGCGCCGCCTCTTGAAACAAACTTTTGGCGTCACGCCATAATTTATTTTTTATAATATCGCCGAGCTCCGGAATCAAAACTTGTAAAATAAAATCCTTAGCCGATTGATATTCTTTATCAAGATAAAGCGCGCCGGTAAAGGACTCGAAAGTGTTCGCCAATATATATTGCCTACCGCGGCCGATTTCTTTGGTTTCGCCTTTTGATAAATATAAATAATTGTTAAAATTCAACCGTTCGGCGATTTTTGCGAGCATCTGGGTATTAACCAAAGCCGCCCTTAAATTGGTCATTTCTCCTTCGGCTAAATCGGGATAATTTTTATAAAGATATTCGGTAACCGCCAATTCCAAAACCGCGTCACCCAAAAATTCCAGCCGTTCGTTGTGGCCCAGTTCAAAAGCCGGATTTTCATTTAAATACGAACGATGAACAAAGGCCTGTTTCAACAGGTTTTCGTTTTTAAATTTTATTCCGAGATTTTTTTGTAATTCTTTAAAATCCATTTATTTTTCTTCTGGTTTTTCTTTACCGCGGCGAGGGCCGCCTTCGTCTTTTCCCGGTTCGCCGATGGCGCGATAAATCGTTCCCAATACGCCGTTTACGAATTTTCCGGAGGTCTCGCCGCCAAAGCTTTTGGCAAGTTCAATCGCCTCATTAATCGCCACCTTCGGCGGCACCTCCTCGCGCTTGCCGAACAAAAGCTCATAAATGCCAAGCCGCAAAACGTTTCTATCAACTAAACTCACCTGCTCAAGCGGCCATTCCGGCGCTGTTTTGGTAATAATCTCGTCAATTTTTTTCTTATTTTCCAAAACGCCTTTTATTAAATCTCTAGCGAATTTGTCGTCTTCTAGCCCCGGCGCGAACTCTGAAATATTTCGCTCTAAAATTTCTTCTATTTTTCCAGCCTGAGGCTGGTCCGCCTTTGGCGGAGAAACTTTGCCTGCCTGCGCAGACAGGCCGCTCTTAAAATCCCACTCGTAGAGCGTCTGCATCGCTATGCTTCTTGATAGATGCCTATTTGCCATTAGCAAAATAATAACACAAAATTTAAAAAAACAAAAAACCGCCTGTAATGGCGGCGGAACTCTATATTGATGATTTAATCAATATACTCAATTAAGGGGCAGGTCTTATTTTTAACGGCCTTGAGGTATTCTTTTACTATTATCCAAGAATCGGTGCGGCGGGTTTTATTAAAAATAACATACAAAAACCAAGCCAGAAAAATTGCCGCGACAATTCCCATAATGATTATGATTGTCCAAAGCCACCCCCCTAATATAGAAATAGAATATGCTATAAAACCGCCGAGAAGAAGTTGATAACCATAAAAAGACGCGCTCTTAAACTGGAAAAGCGGTTTCCGTGAAGTTAAGCCACGCACTCCAAATTCTTTATCAAAAAAATCGACACTTGGAAAAATCAGACAGCTAAATCGTTTTGGATAATATCCGAAAAAAGGAGATATAAAATACGAAATTAAAGTAGTTACAGAGAGAATGGTATAAATAACACTTAACCCAATCATGCTTCCTACAACTTTCCAGAAATAGCTGCAAAGCGTATTCGCATTGTCACGATTAAAGACTTTCTGAATTCTATAATGCCAACTGTTCGTGTTGATTTTCATGGCTTTTCCTCCGCTTGCATGGTTTTTGTTGCAATTTTAAGTTTTTCAAAGATCAACCGTATTATTACATATAATGAACTGTCTGTCAAATATTGTTGCCTAGGAATACGCCGACGATAACGCCGACCAAAATCGCCGCGCCGCCAGTTAAAAACATTCGGAAACCGCTTTTTAATGCGTTTATGTTAGAAATTTTTGCTCCGACAACACCGAGAAAAAATAAAGCCAAAAGAGACAAGCTGATTGAAAACCAAACGGCAAGTTCCGGCGCCAGAATAAGATATGGAAATAACGGGATAAGTCCGGCCAGAAGATAAGAAAAAAACATAATGAAAGCGGCTACAAAAGAACGACGAGACGGCACTTCGGCCTGCTGTATATAACTTTCGGAAGAATATTCGGAGAGAAAATCGCCCATAGCCATAGAAAACGCTTCAACCAAAATTAAAATCACGCCGGTTAATAAAATTGTTTCCCGGGCTACGCCGGCAATAGCAATCCCCGAGAGCAATCCCACGGTTGAAGCCAAACTGTCTTCAACACCAAAAACAAATGACCGCAAGTACTCAGCTAAAACGTTTTTTGAATATCGTTCAAACATGACCTGGTCATTGTAACGCAATTGAACTAAAATTGTCATTATTATAATTTCTATATTGCTATTTCTTTTGTATCACAACTTCCCTATAGGATTCTTATGATACCAAGGATGACAGAATGTAAAAAAAATAATAAAATATAAAAAGAAATTCCCGCTAGGCGGGAAATAAAAATTTTAATTTTTTTTATCTCTGTTACTGACAAAGTCTTCCCAAATTTTCCGGAATTTCTCTGAAGATTCAAGCAATTCATCAAACTTTCCTTCCGCGATTATTCTTCCGTGTTCAAAGAAATAAATTCTATCAAACAGCGGTAAAAGATGTAAGCTGTGCAAGGAACAAACAATCGCCTTATCGGTAAACGCTTCAAAAATATTTCTGAATATTTTTTCTTCGGTAATTACGTCAACACTGCTGGTCGGCTCATCGAGAAGAACAATCGCTTTGTCATGGCTGGCTAACAAGCCGCGAGCTAAAGCCAAGCGCTGTTTTTCTCCTCCGCTCAAGTTAACGCCTTTTTCTTTTATCATTGAATCAAACTTATTGGGTAAACCCATCGCAACATCGGTAAAACAGGCCATATCCGTGTATTCAACAATTTTGGTCATATCGTAATCGGCACCAACGGTAATATTATCCAGTATCGTTTCTTGAAATATCTCCGGATCTTGTGGAATTAAAGCAATTTCGGAACTGATTGCCTTAAATCCGCTTTTAAGAAGCTTACCGTCCAGGTAAAGATTTAAGCTGGAAGGATGGTATAGTTCGCGGATAATTTTAAGCAAGGTGCTTTTGCCAGAGCCGGTTTCTCCTATTAACGCTATTAGCTCGCCCCTTCTGATATCAAGCGAAATATTATCCAAGTGCAGATCTGATTTCTTTTCGCCATGATACGAAAACGACAAAGATTCAATTTCCAATTTACTCCAACTATCATTAAGAATCAGGGATCGAACTTTTTGCTGCGCCTGAAAATCGTTAGCGATTTCCTCGGCATTGGCTATCTTAGCTTTTTGCCGAACCATATCGCTATATCTCCAGGCAAATTCGTAAAACAAACCTTGGATATTCGATATATAACTATAAAGCGCAAAGATTGTTCCGATCATTATTGCGGTGTGATTGTGATAACTCCCGTAAAAATAGGAAAATAACACCAAAACCGTACTAATTGAACTGAATAAACTTATTAAAAACCATTTTATTTCAGTAGTTTTACATTCACTTTTATAAATCGAGAATGGCTCCGCAATTTTTTTAGCAATTGCCTTTTGGACCTGTTTTTCAACTCTTAAGATAATAATTGTCGCGATGTTAGTCATGGCATCAATAACTTTTTCAGAAATTTTATTTTCAGCCTTGTTGAGATATTCGTATTGAGGAACAAGAATTTTATCATACTTTACGACTATGTACCCAGCAAACAAAATCACAAATAGAATAAGATAAGCAGATGGCGGATGAAAATAAATTAGAGCTACATACGAACCGGCAAGTTGAATAATCATTTGTATAAATCCAAACGTATTTTCTGAAAAATAGAAGAGAGACGAACTGCCTCTTTCAATTTTATCGGAAGTATCGCCCGTATGATGCTCAACGTGCCATTCCATCGGAAACGCCATTGTTCCGGCAAGCAAGAATTTCTTATAATTCGCCTCTGCAATAAAGGCGTTTTTTCTTTCCATCACTCTTGCCGGCCCGTGGAAAGCCCAAAAAATCAATTGGATAATCGGAAGCAGCAACATCAGAAGAAACAATGTCAATAAATCATTGCCATCAAGTAGTTGTTTTTTTGTGATAATTTCCTGAATTACGTTCATAATCTTGGCAAAGACCAATGGCGTTATTAAACTAGCCGTGTTAGCCATAACAAACATCAGCAAATACAGGGTGAGATTTTTCCTGTTGCCAACGGAATACTGCCAAACTTTTTTAGCCAGATATATTAGTGGATTGTTTTTTAACATTTTTTCTCCTTTCCTTTATTTTCAAACATTTTTAAGGTTCTGTAAATTAAAACCCGCCCCTCGGCTATGCCTCGGGGCGGATTTTAATCTTATTTAAGCTAAAAATTAACTAAAATAGAAATACAAACCGTCCCGGCAAAAATTGCCCGCACTGCGAGTAAAAACGTATATAATCAGTTTTTCTTTTTTGCTCATAACTTTTACAAGATAAAACATATATAATTTCTTGTCAAGCGGCGAGCCAGCCGCCATCAACGGAACCATTCTTTAAAAGTTTTCGGCCAGCCAACGACCAAAAACAAAGCCAATGGAGCGCCCCAATTCGCCCATCTTTCAACAAATTCAAAAATTGAATCGCCGGCAATCGGGCGCATAAGCGCCGTCCAAAATCCCCAGAACGCCATCCAAAGAAGCGCAAGACGTATCGGTTTAACTAGAATTAATATAGCCAAGAGGACATCTATTAAACCGACAAGCCATAGAAGGGTTGTCGCGGTTTGGACATCAGAAATGCCGAAAATCGAAAACCACTCCACCCATGCCTTTCTGCCCTGAAGCGCGAAGACCCCGTGCCCGATAAATTCGCCGGCAACGGCTATTCGCAAAACCCAGCTTGCCCCGTTAAATTTGTGCAGCAAATTTTCTTCGGGGTCAATAAGTTTTGTGTTCATATTTTTTTAAATTAATTATAATTTTATTAATTGTTTATCCATTATTTGCTATTATAACCCATTTTTAATATAATTAAGAAATAAAACTAAAAACTATGAAAAACAAAACTTTGGTTTATGCAACCTGCTTGGCGCTCACAACTGCCTTAATTTCCGGGTTCAGCAATTTTTTAAACAAAATCGCCGTAACGGCAATTAAAAACCCGATTGTTTTTACTACACTTAAAAATATTGTCGTCGCCGTTTTTATAATAGGTGCGATTCTAATTTTAAAAAAACTTCCGGAAATTTTATCGCTAAATAAAAAACAAATAATAAAACTTATTTTAATTGGCATTATCGGCGGTTCGTTGCCTTTCGCTTTATTTTTTACCGGCTTAATCATGACAAGCGCCATCAACGCTTCGCTGATTCACAAATCGTTATTCATCTGGGTTTTGATTTTGGCAATCCCCTTGCTTAAAGAACGCATATCAAAAATGCAATGGCTTGGAATTGGCGCAATTTTTGCCGCCAATCTAATTATTGGCGGATTTACCGGATTTAAATACAACACCGGAGAACTGATGATTTTGGCCGCTACAATTTTGTGGGCAATTGAAAATATAATAGCCAAAATTGCTTTAAAAGATATTTCAAGTTTAACAGTTGCCGGCGCCAGAATGGCAATTGGTTCTCTCATTCTTTTAAGTTTTGTTTTCGTTAAAGGCGGAACCTCCACCATGTTTTCCTTAAATCAAACTCAATGGCTTTGGACGCTTATTCCCGCGGTTTTACTTTTTGGATACGTAATAACTTGGTATGCGGCTCTTAAACGCGCGCCTGTCACTTACGTGGCGATACTTTTAGTCCCGGCAACGCTGATTACAAATGTTCTTTCGGCAATTTTTATCACCCGCGCTTTTACCTTGACCCAATTTATCAGCGCGGGTCTTTTTATCTTTGGCACGATCATCGTAATATTCTTCGCAAAAAAATCTGTTGCCATACCGCAATCAGAATTAGAAATCGTTAGATAATGGATGGCTTATTGCGATGCAGCAGGTATTCATTCGGACCCAACAGGCTTCATTACTGCGGCCCTGATGCCAACCGCGAAATTTTAGGATACATTAAAAGCGGCGCCAGCGATCTGGGCCTTAAAGATTTGATGAAAGCGTTCAAAACTTTATTTCCTTATCTAAAATTTATCGCCGCGGCAAATAGCATCCGCGACCCTTTTGATAACCGGGTTGTTGAGGCTTATTGGCTTGGCAATGAACTTTTAGAAACTGTTGAAAAGAAAAATTTTTACCGCCATCTTTTGGAAGACCATGAACTGAAGAAACGGGTTGGCAATAAGGCATTTGAAGAAATAACTGCAAAAATAAGCGAGGGCGCCGTCCCCCATCATTCTTTCCATGTTTTCAATGTCTGGAAACGCACGGGACATCTTGAGCGCGCGCACACCGTTGAAAGCATGGATAGTTGCCGCATCAGCTGGGGTAGGGTGAAAAAAATTGACGGGCCGTCAATTTTTGTTTTATCAGAGCCTTTAATTTATGAAAATGGAAAAATTTTATTGAGCGTCCCAATAACCAAAAAAATAATCCGCAATATTGGTTCGGATTTTGATATTGAACAACTTAAAATCGGCGATATTATAACAACTCATTGGGACGTGCCATGTGAAGTAATAACTCCTCGTCAAGCCATGATTTTAAAAAAATATACATTAAAACATTTGAAATTAGCCAACGAAACTATATGAAAGTTTTTGTTTTCGGCAACTCTGATTTGGATTTTGACTCGTTTCCTTTACGCATATTGCCGAGGTTAAAAAAACAATTGCCAAAAATTGATTTTGAAATAAAAGACCCCAATGAAGAATGGAAAGTTCCCGAAGAAATTATTATCATTGATACCGTTGCCGGAATCAATAATCCTATGGTTTTTGAGAGTTTAGAAAGTTTTTCCGCTCCGCCACGCGTTTCCATGCATGATTTTGACGCTTATACCAACCTGAAATATCTTCAAAAACTCGGAAAAATAAAAAAAATAAAAATCATCGGCCTGCCATCGATGATTTCTAAAGATGTCGCAATTGAATTTGCGATTAAGATTTTATCCAATTCACTTTAAGGAAATGGGAGGCGCAGCTCATGCAGGGATCGTAGGCCCTGATAAGTTTTTCAATTTCAAAAGCGATTTTTTCTTTTTCCATATTCGGAACAAGCTCCTCAACCAAGCGGTGAATATCTTCTTCAATATTAATCTGGTTCTGGCCCGTTGGAACAATTATCTCCCCTTCCTTCACCATGCCATCGGCGCCTACATGGACTTTGTGGTAAAGCGTCCCCCGCGGCGCTTCAATTACGCCTATACCAACCGAATCTTTGTAAACCGGTTTGATTACCGGCTCCGGTTCAAATTTTTTATTAGTTAAAATATCAATTGAATCGTCAACGGAATGAAGAATTTCAATCGCTTGCGCCAAATTGTTGCGGAAAATATCGGTTGAGGGAAAAATATTCAATGTTTCACCAAGCATATCTCTGGTTTTCGGATGAAGCCGATTTTTTGCCAAATTCATCCTCGCCAGCGCGCCGACCATATATGATTCATTTTCATGTTTGTAAGCCGAGGCCTGCGAATACGGCAGCACCACTCTTTCCAAATGATCGCGGAAATCTTTTTCTAAAATTTTATTTCCTTTTGAATCAACGATAATGCCATGAAGATAGCCGTATTTTTCGGGAACAAGCGCCATAAAATTCGTCTGCCGGTCAAAATGAAACGGCGCTTTCTTATAAATTTCTATAAGGCGCAGAACCGCTGGCCTTATTGCTTCAAGTTTTTTTATCGCCTCTTCTACGCCGGATTTTTCCGGAAAACGGAGAAAGCCGCCAATGGTCGGATGGACCGCATGAACCGACCGGCCGGCAACAAGAGTCGCTAAAAAATTTCCCGCCGCTTTAATTTCAAAAGCGTCATGGAGTATTTGATGCTCTTCCGGATCGTTTTCGTCAAAATCTAAAAATGCATCTTTCCCGTATAAATCCGGCATTGAAAAGATATAAAGATGCAGAGCATGATCTCGAATCATAAGCCCGTGCATCGTTAAATCCCTTAAAATTCCGGTTTGCTCCGAATGGGGCATATCAAGCGCGTTTTCGCAGGCCTCAATGCTGCATAAAAGATGGGCATTGGAACAAGTGCCGCAAATCCTTGCTAAAAGTTGCGGTAACGCTAAAATCGGTTTGCCTTTCATCGCCTGCGTGAAAAATCTTTTATATTCGGTAATCTTAAACTGGACGCTTTCAACTTTATTATCCTTAACGCGCACATCTAAAGACGCCGAACCTTCAACTTTGCTTAAACGATCTAATGACAAGTCAAATGTATGCACATTAGTAAATTAAAAATTATTGATTAAATTCTTTTACCAAATTGCTAACGACATTTAAAAATTTATCGGGATCCATGGGGCAGCCGGGAACTTCGGCATCAATTTTTACGACATCAGAAACTTTTAAAACTTCTGACAAAGCCGAAAATCGGGCGATTAACGTTTCAATTTCCTGTTTTTGTTCTTTGTTAAAATAATTTCTTTGGGCGCTGGGCATGCCGATACAGGCGCAAGCGCCAATGGCTATAATTTTTTTAGATTTTTTCCTGATTTCTTTGAGTTTATTAATATGATCCTGCGAAGCAATCGCTCCTTCCACAAAAGCAATATCAAGTTCATCTAAAATATTTTTGGATTTTAAGACGCTAACGTGGCGAAAATCAAAAATTTTTTTCCATTCCTGCCAATGTTCATTCATTAATTCGGTCATCACAATAGTGCTGTCTTCGCAGCAGGAAAATGTAAACCATCCGATTTTTATTTTTTTGTTTTCTGTTTCCATAAATGCTAAATAATGAGTTTTTTTAAATCAAAATCCGGATCAGTTAAATTTTTTTCATGGCCCGAAATTTTAAAATCTGTAGAAATTAATTTTGAAATAAGGGAAAGTTCCGGCGTTCGGTTAATCATTGTCGCTCCGATTATTTCCCCGTCTTTTATTATTAATCTTGCCCACGATTTGGCTTCTTTGGTTCCCCTGCTAATCATAATTCGATCCGTCCCCGGCCCCACATCGCCGACAAAACAAATTGATATGCCGAAGCCGCCGGTAGAATAAGACGACACCAGGCGGAATGGCTCTTTTTTCCCCGCCATATTAAGTCCAGCTATCCGCCCCTGCTGTTGGGCGTTAAGCCAGTTTCCCAACTGGACTCTTTCCTCAAGAATCAAGTCGTTGAATTCAGCGGCATCGCCTGAAGCCCAAACGTCCGGAATATTCGTTTCAAGATATTCATTGGTTAATATGCCTTTATTTACATCAAGACCCGGACTTTTAAGCCAGTCCAGAGAACAAACAACGCCAATCCCAAGAATAATCATATCGCAATCAATTTTTGTTTCGTTTTTTAAAACAACGCCTTCGACAGATTCACCGCCAATCACTTCACCGGCTTCTGAATTTTTTAAAATTTTAACTCCATTTTTTTCAAGTACTTCTTCAACAACCGCAGCCTCATCTTCGGAAAGAACGGGCTCCCAATAATACGATTCTCTCAAAACAAGGGTCGTATCAATGTTAAACTGCCGCAAAATATGGCACATTTCAAAACTAACAAATCCTCCGCCAATGGCAACGGCTTTTTTGGCGGTTTGCATTTTGTCTCTAATAGCTTTAGCGTCATCTAAATTCCGCAAAGCGAAAATATTTTTCTTATCGCTTCCCGGGATTATCCATTTTCTGGCGCAGCTGCCGGTAGCGATAAGCAATTTGTCATATTCAATTTCTTCTCCGCCATTAAGGGTTATTATTTTTTTATTATGATCTAAATTAACCGCAATTTTTCCGGCAATAAGTTCAATATTTTCTTTTATGTACCAATCCGGCGTTTTAAGCCAAATTTTATTTTCTCCTTCTGGCAAATAAAAATCATGCTTTGAAAGCATAACTCGAGAGTAGGCCGGATAAGGTTCTTCGCTGACAATAGCGATTGAACCATTCTTATCGTTTTGGCGAACAGTTTCAGCGGCGGTAGTCCCCGAAACACCGCCTCCAATAATCAAATATTTAAATTTTTTCATGGATAAATTTGTTTCCCCGATTTGTCTACAAGGATTATCGCCTTGGTCGGGCATGATTGCGCCGCCATTATTAATTCTTCGTCGCTTGTGGCATTAGGATCCATCACCACCGCTTTATTTTCGTCATCCAATTTGAATGTCGTTGCCGAAACAGCAATGCAAGAAGCGGCGCCGATGCACAAGTCCCTATCAACTATAATCTTGCTTATATTCGAACCTTCTTTGGTTCTTATATATTCTTGACGCATAATTTTATTTATATTAATAATACCGTATGATATAATAATTAAAAAAATTAATTAAGTTTTATTATTAAGTTAAAATATTATGATTAATATAAAGAAAAAGAAAATTAGAATCTATGATGGCGCTCTTAGTTGTTCTAATGGTTGTGGCGGTTGCGGGGGATGCCCGGCAGTCGATTATTTCCCGGAAAAGAAGACTGTCATTATAAGCGATCCGGCAAAACCCGATCGGGGAAAATTTACCATGACGGTTCAAGATTATAATAAAATGCTAAGCGGTGCAAAGCAAATCAAGAACTGATTTACCCTGAAATAATGCTTTTTGGATTATACATTAATACGCTTTAATCTTAAAGAATTTAAAACCACCGAAACTGAACTGAAGGCCATGGCGGCCCCGGCCAAGATGGGATTTAAAAGAATGCCCCAAACGGGCCATAAGACCCCGGCCGCCACCGGAATTAAAATAATATTGTAAATATAAGCCCAAAAAAGATTTTGTTTTATGTTTCTTAAAGTTTGCCGGCTTAATTTTACCGCTTCGTAAATCCCCATCGGATCGCCGGAAATCAAAGTGATGTCGCCGGACTCTATGGCAATATCGGTGCCGGTGCCTACGGCAATACCCACATCGGCATCTGTTAATGCCGGCGCATCATTTATGCCGTCGCCCACCATGGCGACTTTCTTGCCTTCGGCCTGAAGCTTTTTGATTTTTTCCGATTTTTCTTGAGGCAAAACTTTGGCCATAATATTTATTATTCCAATTTTTTCGCCAATGGCTTTGGCCGTTCGCTCATTATCGCCGGTAATCATCCAAACCTCAAGACCCAATTTTTGAAGCAATTCAATTGATTTGCCGGCGGTTTCTTTTAGAGTGTCGGCAACGGCAATTATTCCCAGCGGCCTATCAGATGCTAAAATCATTGCGGTTTTGCCGCCTTCTTCAATCTTTTCGAGCTGTTTTTCGTGAGAGTCGGAAATTTTTATGTTTTTCTCTTCCATTAGCGCCCGATTTCCAAAAAACAATTTTTGCGCCCTTCCATTTATGTCAATATCGCCTTCGAGGCCTTTTCCGGGAGTAGCATTAAAATTACTTACTGAAAAAAATTCAATTTTTTCGCTTTCGGCTCTTTCTCTTATGGCTTTATCGAGCGGATGGGAAGACGATTTTCCTAGGCTCGCGGCAAACGCCACGATGGCTTTCGCAATAGGATGATCGGAAAATTTTTCAAGCGAAGCGGCATATTTTAAAACTTCGTTTTCTCCGTTTTCTTCAAAAGCAACGACATCAGTTACGGCCGGCTCGCCCTTGGTTAAAGTGCCGGTTTTATCCAGCACAACTACATCAATTTTTCCTGCTAATTCCAGGGCTTCAGCGTCCCGAATAATTATTCCTTTTTCCGCGGCTTTGCCGGTGCCAACCATTATGGCAGTCGGCGTCGCTAAGCCCAGTGCACAGGGACAGGCAATCACTAAAACCGCTATGGCGTTAATCAAAGCGAAACTAAAAGACGGCGCCGGGCCAAAAATCAGCCAAATAACAAACGAAAGTATTGAAATTACCAAAACAACCGGCACAAAATAACCGGTTATTTGGTCGGCTAATTTTTGAATCGGCGCCTTAGATAACTGCGCCTCCTCAACCAGTTTGATTATCTGCGAAAGAAATGTTTCTTTGCCGATTTTAACGGCCCTAAACTTAAAAGCGCCGGTTTTATTAATGGTGGCGCCAATGACATTGTCCCCTATTTTTTTATCAACCGGCATTGATTCGCCGGTAACCATTGATTCGTCGATTGCCGAATTGCCTTGAGTAATTACGCCATCAACTGGAACTTTTTCTCCCGGCTTAACTAAAATAATGTCGCCGACTTTAACATCTTCAATCGGCATTTCCATTTCATCGCCGTTTTCGTGAATAATATGCGCTGTTTTTGCCTGAAGTTTTAAAAGTTTTTTAATCGCTTCTGAAGCCGACCCCTTGGCTTTGGCTTCTAAATATTTTCCTAAAATGACCAGCGTGGTAACTACAGCCGCCACGTCAAAATAAACTTCAAATCCTCCTCTGTTGGTAAATTCTAAAAACGTAACAACGGAACTGTAAAAAAACGCGGCGCCGGTGCCCATCGCCACCAGCGTGTCCATATTGGCGGTAAAATTCTTCAAGCCATAAAAAGCGCCACGCCAGAATTGCCATCCGACCCAAAACAAAACCGGAGCGGTAAGAATAAATAATAATAAAAGCCGCAGCGACGTTGAAATAATCTCCCTTGTTAATGGAATAAATTCAGGGAAACTTAAAATTATCACAAAAACCGATAAAATAGCGCCGAAAATGAATTTCTTTTTTAAAAGCGCGATTTCCGATTCTTTTAGCATTTTATGATGATCGTGTTCTGCTTCGCTACCGGGTTTTGTTTCCATTGCCATATGTCCGCCATGAATACCTTCGGCCGATACGCCGTCTGCTTGAATCATCAATTTGTAACCGGTTCCGGCAACGGCGTTTTTTAATAATTCAGCAGTTGCCGGCTCTTCATATTCAACAATGGCTTTTTCCGACATTAAACTAACCGAAGCATTTTTAACGCCAGGTACTTTTTTTAAGGCCTGTTCAATAGTCAATACGCAGGAAACGCAATGCATCCCTTGAATTAAAAAAGTTTCTTTTTTCATTTGTTTTTATTATACTCCGCAGCCTTGACCTTGGTTATTAACAGGGGGCACCACTTGTTTTAAAACTTGCTGGTAACCCGAAGCGCTTGAATAATTTCGCCCTAAAATTTCTTTTGGATTGGCATCTTCCCAATCAATATTTTTCTTTTCCTTCAAATATTTGGCAATTGTTAAATAAGCGTCGGGAAACCAATATGAATTTACGGCAAGCGCTATTTTATACATATCGCTTTCAGAAACTCCTTGTGACGCCAAAAGCTCAAGAAGACCGAGCATCGCCATTCCGTGATTGCAGTCGGGGAAATAAGTCGGATTGTCGCAGCACGGACGATAAATATTTTTCGAGACCTCTTCAACCAGTTTCTGCTGTTCGAGCGTCAGTTTAATGAATTCGTGGCGAGAATAATGATCCATCGTGTTTTCTTTCGCGATTGTCCAGCCGCCGGTAGAAGCGAAATTTCCGGCTCCGCCATATCGCGAATCCATCATCGGGCCTTTTTCTAAAATTTCATTTTTATTGCCAAGCCCCAAAGCCCACAGCATGTTTAAAATGAAGCCAGCGTTTTCTTGGGTTACTTTTAATTTCCCAGTTTCCCCTTCTAAAAGTTGCTTTTCATAATCGGTGAGCCCACCGTGCCGCGCATAAATTACTTCAAGCTTAAATTGATCGATAACGCCGGCGGCAATCATTCGCGCTCCAAGGTTACCCCAAATAACCGGCAATTCAATTGAATCCGGCAATATTGCCTGGTTTGGCTCTGAAATTTTAGTTTCTGCCGCGCCCAGCCACACATAAGCGGCAATAATTGCCGAAAATGCAATACTTGCGGGTATTAAATAATTTTTATTTTCATTCATTAATGGTTGCATTTTACTTTTTAATCTCAATGATTTTTTGCCGGGAAGTGTGGCCGGAAATAATCCTTACTGCCGAAAACGGCACCCCAAAATGCTTGGCTAGCGCCATAATAATGGCCGCATTAGCCTGACCTTTTACCGGCGGTTCTTTAACGCAAACTTCAAAATTAGTTTCGCTGAATTTCTTGATGCTTTCGTTTTTTGAATTTGGCTTTGCCTTAATGAAAATTTTCATAAATTAAATTGAGATTATTTTAAAAAATGATTTGTTAACTCTTTCCAAGAACTGACGTGAATGTATCCGTTGGTATTTTCTCCGCCCAGGGCGCCGTGCCTGCCGGCAGACAGGGATCCGCCTTGGGCGGAGAAAGCGCCTAAATTATCAAAAAGAAATTTATTTTCAACATCGACTAATTTATCCAGCACTTTCATTTCGTCATCCGCGTAATGAGTCACGCCAATTTCGCGCGCCCTGACATTTTTATCTTCCGGCTTCGCTACAAAAAAGGTATTTTTTTCATCAAAAAATTTCGGCCACAAACCATAATATTTCAGCACCGATATTGCCAAACTCGGTTCGCGCCTTCTTGATATGAGAACGAATGGCAAACTGTTTTTTTGAAGCGTTGCCAACCCTAATTTAACGCCGGGCATAAGTGGAGCTGATTTTAAAAATTTTGGATCAGAAAACGCCATCATTTGTAGTTTATCAAAAATAGATTCTCCAATAATTTTTTCCATAATTTCAGATTGTGTTTCTTCCGGCTTCAATTTAAATCCGAATTTTCTGGCCAACTTTATTTTCATTAGCGCGTGGTTAAGAATCACGCCATCCAAATCAAGCCCAATAAATTTTTTATCCCCATTTTTCATTGCTTTATTTAAGATTATAGATTATTTTCATAATAATAGTAATTCAGCACTTTTAAAATTATAAATGGAGACCCCTGATGAATCGAGAAAATATTTTTGAATGCCAGGCGCAGAAAATTCTTACGTATCTTAAAAGCAATGTCCGCTATGGTGAAAGTTTTTTGCCGCGGCCATTTTTCCTTGAATTTACCGGTTCACCATCTTCGGGGAAAACCACAACCATCACGGAGCTCGACAAATTTCTGCGCCGACATGGATTTCGCGTTTTGCGTCCCCAGGAAGGCGCGGAAGTAATTCGCCACATACCGCGAACCACGCCTCTTTATAATATCAGAACCGGCCTTTACGCGCTAAGCAAGTTGATAGACGAAAGTTATGGCCATCTTTATGATGTTGTTATTTTTGACCGTTGTATTTTTGATGTTTACTCTTGGATGATGTACTGGAAAGAAAAATCAAAGCTTAGCCAGAAAGAAAAAGTTTTAATTCAGCAATTTTTCCTCTCGCGATTCTGGACCGATAAAATTGACGCAGCTTATTTTATGATATGCAATCCCAAAGAGGCCTTAAAGCGCGAACTGCGAATCGCTTTAAGCCAAAAATTGGGCGAAACAACCAATCCGGCAACAATTGAAACTTTGGTTAAGCGGTATAAATCGGCTTACGAAATTCTGTCTCCGGAACATAAGCAGCTTCGTCTTATGGATACCACCCGTGTTAACGAACAGGTTATGATTGAAACAATTGCGCAAGAAATTCTCAACATTTTTGAGAAAAAAGCAAAAGAAAGAGGAAGTAATGAATAATCGCGATGCGCCTCTGCGTTCATTATTAAGCAAAGAAATAATCATGAAACATTTAAAAGAAGGGAATATTTTTATTAATCCTTTTAATCCGAAAGACGTTCGCACTACAAGTTATGACGTTAGATTGGGAGAAAATTATTTTCAGGAACAATCATCTAGAGCGTTGCACCGGCGTGTTTTTAATCCTTTTGATCAAGATGATATCAAGCGATATTGGGGAAAACCGCAAAAAGCGATTACAGCAGCCGATTGGATGGCCGAAAATGGACCGCTAAAAAATATCAAACCGGAAGATAAAGTTATCATTGTAGGCCCGGGAGAATGCATCCTGGCGCACACCCAGGAATTTATAGGCGGCAAAAATTGCGTTACAACGGAAATGAGAGCCCGAAGTTCAATGGGAAGAATTGGAATTACCGTATGTAAATGCGCCGGCTGGGGCGATCTCGGTTTTTGCAATCGCTGGACTATGGAAGTAAGCAATCATTTGAAAGATACATCCGTGGTTTTGGTGGTGGGAATGCGAGTTGCCCAAATTGCTTTCTATCAAGTTGATCCGCTTTATGAAAGTTATCATTCAAGTGGCGGACAGTATCAAAATACCGACGATACAAAAAAGATGATTAAGACCTGGTCGCCATATTTAATGCTTCCGAAATTCAACAGAGATAATTATTAAAAACAAAAAAGGTCTCGCTACGCGAGACCTTTTAAATTTCATTCTAGATTTTTCGATTTTTTAGATAAATAAAAGACAAAATACGCCGACAAGATGCCTATAATCGCTCCGCCAATAATATCCGTTGGATAATGGATGCCGGCGGCAATGCGAGCCAATGCAATTAAAATGGCAGCGGCAAAAAACCAGACACTCCATTTTTTATTGTAAAAATAAATTGCCATTGCCATCGCGAAAAAAAACGCCGCGTGGCCGGAAGGAAAAGAACAATGATTTTCTTCTACAAGTTGTTTCACGGCATAAGCCATAAACGGTCGGGGACGGCAATATAGAAAACGGATTATTTCGGTAATTATAAACCGAGATAAAACAACCGAAATCGCGGCAGTTAAAAATACCTTTAATTTGTCTTTATAAAATGGCGCTAAAAAAAGAATTGCAATAAAAAAAGCAACGACAAAATACTCAAAATAATCCGCGAAGAAAATTATAGTGGTGTCAAAGATCGGCCATTTTTCGGCTAAATTATTGAAAAAATAAAAAATTTTAATATCTAACGACATAAAATATTATTATTGACTGGATTTATCTAAATCGGCGAAAAGCTGTTCCATTTGCTCTTTAGAGAAAATATCAACATTATAAAGCTCATCAAGATAATTTTGTTCGTAAGTATTAAGAAAACCGTTTACAAAATCAAAAACTTTTTTATTATCGCCTATCTTTTTCAAAATAGAAATCCCGTAGGTCCGCTCAAGCCACCGCGCTTTTTTCAAAGCGAAAGCCCAGGCGTTCCGTTCGTTGAGAATAACAGCTTCCCGTTCATCTTTCATCGCTAATAAGCGAGAAGCATTATATTCATCTTCTTTATCTTTATTAATTTCCTGTTCATGTTTTTGTTTTGCTGATAATGCCAAATTAGCAGAAAACTCGTTGGCAAGATGGCCCGCTTCATGAAGAAAAGCTAATATTCCGTCAATATTCGTGAATTTTCCGACTAATATTTTTGGCGGTTCGTTTTCTTTTTTTGAATAAGCCCCCCAAGGCGTTATCATATCAAAAATCAGTTTTGTTTCAGGAGGAACAAAACTCTTGAAATTAAATTCTTCCCGCCCGTCTTTCATTAATGCCAAACGCGGCTCTTCCTCTGTTACTTTTGCGACAAATGAAACGCCATTCTCAAAATAAATTTCCCTCGGCCCCATAGATTTCTCCCTAAACTTTTCATTTTTTTCCAAAAACCCTTCAAACATATTGATTATTTTAGCTCTCCTCTATAAATTTACCACTTTTTGCCTTTTAGCGCGAATTCTTTCAATGTCGGTTAGAAACTGTTTTCTCAGACGGATGCTTTCTGGCGTTACTTCAAGATATTCATCTTCCCCCATTATTTCAAGCCCCCTTTCGAGAGTGAGTATAAGCGGAGGCGTTAAAGTAATCGCTTCATCGGAGCTTTTTGACCGCATATTGGTGAGATTTTTTCCCTTGGTAGGATTTACCGACATGTCATTTCCTTTTGCCGCATTGCCAATAACCATGCCGTCGTAAACTTCGACGCCAGCGCCAATGTAAAGCGTTCCTCTTTCTTGCAAATTATATAAAGAAAATCCAAGCGCTTTGCCATTCGCCATCGAAACCATAGAGCCGGCTTTCTGCCGGTCGATTTCTCCCGCAAACGGCCGAAAACCGATAACCCGGCTATACATTATCCCTTCGCCCCTAGTATCTATGATAAATTCTCCGCGATATCCCAAAAGCCCTCTCGTCGGCGCTTTAAAAACAATTTGGGTGTTTTTTCCATCAGCATCAACGCTCATCATTATCCCCTTCCTTTTCGACATTTTTTCTATTATTGATCCGGCGAACGCGCCGGGTACGCTTATTATCACCTCTTCAAACGGTTCGGTTTTTTTTGCTTGCCCCGAGCTTGTCGAGAGGTCAACTTTAAAAATAACTTCCGGTTTTGAGACCTGAAGCTCATATCCCTCCCGCCTCATGTTTTCTAAAAGTATGGCAATATGAAGTTCGCCGCGGCCGTAAACTTTAAAATAATCGCTTTCTCTAAAATCAACTTTAAGCCCGACATTAACCTCAAGTTCTCTTAGAAGCCGTTCGCGAATTTGCCGACTGGTTACAAATTTTCCTTCTCTTCCGGCAAAAGGAGAATTGTTGACCAGAAAGTTCAAAGATATCGTCGGCTCGTCAATGCTTATCGCCGGCAGGGCGTTTTGCGAAGCATCGGCGCAAACCGTTTCGCCTATGAATATGTCGGAAAGCCCCGCGATCATCGCGATGTCTCCCGTTTGCGCTTGCGGAACTTCAACTCTTTTGAGCCCCTCAAACGTAAAAATTTTGGTTATTTTTCCTTGGCGCGTTTCTCCTGCCTGCGCAGGCAGGCCGCTTTGCGCGTTTTTTATGTAAACATTTTCGCCCGGCTTAACAACGCCTTCGTAAACCCGCCCAATGGCGAGCCGGCCCATATAATTGTCGTAAGCGAGATTGAACGGCTGGAATCTCATCGGTTTGCAGTTTTGTTCCTCCGAAGACGCTTCGGGGACTTCTTTCAAAATTGCGTCAAGAAGCGGGGCGAGATCTTTTGAATCGTCTTTTAAATTAATTTTGGCAATACCTTCTTTAGCTATCGCGTACACCACCGAAAAATTGAGCTGGTTTTCATTCGCGCCAAGATCCATAAAAAGTTCCAGCACCTTTTCGTGGGTTCGTTCCGGAAGCGCCGCCGGTTTGTCTATTTTATTTATAACGACAATCGGTTTGAGGCCGAGCTCCAACGATTTTTTCAAAACAAATTTTGTCTGAGGCATCGGCCCTTCCTGCGCGTCAACCACCAAAAGCACCGAATCGATGGAGCGCAAAACCCTTTCTACTTCCGAACCAAAATCGGCATGGCCCGGCGTGTCCACTAAATTTATTTTCGTGTCTTTATATGTAATGGAAGCGTTTTTTGAGTAAATGGTAATCCCCCGCTCTTTTTCAAGAACGTTGGAATCCATGGAAATTCCCTCTTCAATGGCGCCCGTCTGGCGCATCAGGGCATCAGTCAGAGTAGTTTTACCGTGATCAACATGAGCGATAATGGCGATATTTCTGATTTTCATTCGCGGCCTTAGTAGAGCTTGTTTATGCTTGTAATTTAACTTTATTATATTCCGCGCGCGCTTGACACGCGCGATGTTTTATCATAACACTAAGGGATAGATATTTGCAATATAAATATTAGGCAATTATAATAACCGCAAATGACAAACGGCGATAAAGGGTTCCACAACTATAAAAAATGCTTATTGACGATGTAATAATAAAAATTTCGGCGGGAAAAGGCGGAAAGGGTTCTGTGGCTTTCAATAAAAATCTTAAATCTCTGGGGCCGGCGGGCGCAAGCGGCGGCAATGGCGGCAGTATTTACGCCGAAGGGATCTCAGACTTTAGCGCGCTAAATCAGTTTCGCTATAAAAAAGATCTCTCTGCCGAAAATGGAATGGATGGTCGTAGCCAGTTCAGAGATGGCCATGACGGCAAAGACATGATTTTAAAAGTCCCTATCGGAACCGTTATTCATAATCTTGAAAGCGGAAGCAAAATTGAAATTACGAAAATCGGAGAAAAAACGCTCCTTGCAAAAGGAGGAAAAGGAGGAAGGGGTAATTTTCATTTCCGTTCGTCAACAAATACGTCGCCGACGCAGTTTGAACATGGTCAAACAGGCAAAGAATTTGAACTGCGGCTGGAGTTAAAACTAATAGCCGACATTGGGCTCGTTGGCCTGCCGAACGCCGGAAAATCAAGCTTATTAAACGAACTTACAAGCGCCAAAAGCCGGGTAGCAAATTATCCTTTCACCACGCTCGAGCCGAATCTTGGGGTCTATTACGAACTCGTCATCGCGGATATCCCCGGACTTATTGAAGGTTCATCAAAAGGAAAAGGGCTCGGCATAAAATTCCTCCGCCATGTTGAGCGGACCGGAATCATTTTCCATCTGGTTTCCGCCGAGTCAAACGCTCCGGTAAAAGATTATAAAATCGTCAGAAAAGAAATAGGCGCTTACAGCAAGGCGCTTCTCAAAAAGCCGGAATATTTATTCTTAAATAAAAGCGACGAAGCGCTGCCCATAGACATTAAAAATAAACTGGCCGCGCTAAAAAAACTCAATTCCAAAACTATCGCTATTTCGGTCATTGATGACAAAAGTTTGAAAAAAGTAAAAAATATACTGAATAAAATAAAGGCGAAAAAATTTGCCGGATAAAAAATAAAAATCTCCAAACAGCGGGATATTTTTATTTTGTTATTAATGTTGTATTATAAGATCATGGAAAAAGATTTTTATGAAGAGGGAATTGACATGCGCGACGGAGAACAGAAAAGCGGCGTGGCAATGAAGCAGGCGGAAAATATGGCAGAGTTTGCCGGAATTGAGCTGCAAGACCATGACCCCCGGGTAAAACTCTACGCGACATTGCGAGACAAAACGAGCGACCAGCGTTTATTTGCCGAAGTATTGCGAATTCTTAGAGACACGGAAGCGCTAAATAAACTGATTGGCGCGTACCATAAAATGGGAATTCACTGCCCGATTTGCTTGAAAGTAGTCGCGCCTGGCGAAGAGTGCCATTAGTCCGGATACTTTCCACCCCGCAGCTGCGGGGTTATTTTATTTTATCATTAGCCTTGCAAATTTTGTCGCTTTATGTAACTAATGGGGTACTCTTTGAAAATTTAATAAACCGAATATGGAGAGCCGAACGTGCCGAAAGCAAAGCAGACTTGGAATCCCTATTTACTGCCGGATACGGTTACGCCACAACACTATACAATTACTCTTACTCCAGATCTTGAAGCATTTACGTTTATCGGAGAAGAGAGTGTTTTCGTCAAGATCAAAGGTAAAACCTCAAAAGTTGTGCTTCATGCACTCGATCTAAAAGTTAACAGTGCCGATATCTGCTATGTTGGGCAGATTGGACATATTCCTGCTCAAAAAATTACTTTTAATAAGAAGATGCAAACCGTAACACTTGACTTCGGACAGATGCTTGAACCGGGTGACGTAGTGCTTCACATTGAATTTAGCGGAACCCTCAATGATAAAATGTGCGGGTTTTACCGGACATCATATTTCGTAAATGGCGAGAAGCGATGGGGCGCAGCTACTCAATTTGAAGCAACCGATGCTCGCCGGGCTTTCCCTTGCTGGGATGAACCAGCGAAGAAAGCAAAATTCTCAATTAAATTGAATATTCCTGAACATATGACCGGACTTTCGAATATGCCTACTAAATTGAGCACTGAAAAACGCGTAGAATTTCAAACAACCCCGCCAATGTCAACTTACCTAGTCGCGTTTATCATAGCTGATCTTGAATACATCGAGACATACGATAAAAACGGCGTGCGCATTCGTGTATACACTACCCCAGGTAAAAAAGAGCATGGACAATTCGGTTTAGACGTAGCGCTCCACACTCTTCCTTTCCTCGCTGAATATTATGATATGAAATATCCTCTACTCAAACTTGATTTGGTCGCGCTTCCCGACTTTGGGTCGGGCGCGATGGAAAACTGGGGGCTTGAAACGTTTAGAGAAACCGCGCTTCTTGTTGATCCGGCGAATTCATCAGTTGCGGCACGTGAGAGAGTTGCCGATGTCGTTGATCACGAACTTGCGCATCACTGGTTTGGGAATCTTGTGACCATGCAGTGGTGGACGCACTTGTGGTTAAACGAAGGATTCGCAAATTTCGTTGAAAATAAGGCAGTGAACAAGCAGTTCCCGGAATGGGAACGAATGCTTCGATTCATCGCAGAAGATGTAAGGGGTGCTCTTCACGCCATGGATAAGAAAAATTCGCATGCGATTGAAGTTGATGTCAAAAATCCTGAAGAAATTCGCGAGATTTTCGACACTACAACCTATAGTGGCGGCGGATCTGTCAATTTCATGAATGAACAATATCTTAGTGAGGAAGGATTCCTAAAGGGCCTTCGACCTTATCTTAAGAAATATTCTTATGGCAATGCGACTACAAAGCAGCTTTGGGAAATGCTTGAGAAAGCAACGGGCAAGCCGGTTCGTTCTGTCATGGGAACATATACTCGGCAAGCCGGATATCCGCTTGTGATCGTCCAAGAAAAAGAATTATCTCGTAAAGAATTGCGTTCATTCGAACTCAAACAACAGCGATTTCTTTTTGATGGTAGCAGCGATCGGAAAAATCCGACATGGGCAATTCCGATCGGTGTTATTGGTTCATCATTTCCTAAGTCATCATATCGTTATATGAGATCGAAAAAGATGGATCTTACCGTTAAAGCCGCAGCAAATGATTGGATCAAACTTAATCCAGGTACCGGGGCTCTTTACAGAGTTTTATATCCTGAACATATGCGGCATTGTCTTGCAAAGGCGATCAAAGAAGTTGATAGCAGGATAGCTCCCGCAGACCGTATCGGACTTCTTGATGATGCTTTTGCTCTTGCACGCGCTGGCTATCTTCCTACAACTGAAGCACTTGAACTTCTTGAGAGTTATCGGAACGAAAAGAATTGTTATGTCTGGACCGTTATTGCGTCTGCTTTCGGTGCAATGGATTATATTATTGATTCTAAAGATCCTGAACGAATTGCTTTTGAAAGTTATGCCAGAAAATTCTTTGAGCCGATGGCGCTTCATATGGGTTGGGAAAAACGCGAAGACGAGCGAAATAGCGATATTCTTCTTCGTTCTCTTCTTCTTCGCAAATATGGCGGCTATGGACATCAAGGAACTGTTACCCAGGCATTTATCAAATTTAATGCGCATATGATCGTAAAGTCGATTGACCCAGATATCCGACAATTAGTCTATGCGCTTGTTGCTGAAAATGGAACCAACGACGAATTGGAAAAACTGACGAATGTTTACGAAAGCACAGATGACCATCAGGAAAAAATACGCGTTCTTCGCGCAGTCGGCATGACAAAAAACCCGGATACAATCAAGCGAGTTCTCGCTTTTGCTGTATCAGATAAAGTGCGAAAGCAGGATACGCCAATTGTTATTCTCTCTACCGGTTCAAATAACATGGCACAGCCCCTTGTTTGGGAATTCCTAAAGTCAAACTGGAAGATGTTTGTTGAGCGGTACCATGGTAGCGGACTTAGGCTTCTTTCTCGGATGATCGAAGTAGCCGACGGATTTAAGACCGAGGAAACATATCGCGATGTCAAAGAGTTCTTCGCAAAAAACAATATTGATGGTGCCAAGCGTGTAATGGCTGAAACGCTCGAGCAAATCCAATCAAATGTAGCTTGGATTAAGCGCGATGGCAATGAAATAAACGAATGGTTTTTACGCCACCCCGAAAAATCTTAAACAAGATAAATAACTTCCCCAGCAATTATTTGCGGGGGTTTTTTTTAATATAATTTTTTGGAAACAAAAACTCCCATTATGAGATGCTCCGCGCGCTTCACGCATTCCGAACCCCAAAGGAGTCCGCTTACGCGGCAATCTTGAAAAAAACTTTTTCGTATTCATCGACCATTCGCTCTTTGCTGAAATTATCTTCCACATGTTTACGAACCGCGCGGCGGTCAATGTAATCAATATGCAAAACCGCTCTTGCCATTTCGCTGACGTTAGAAACAATGTATCCCGTTTTTCCGTCCACAATCACTTCCGGCACAGAGCCCCTACGAAAGGCAATCACCGGCGTGCCTGTTGCCATAGCTTCCGTCATAACAAGTCCGAATGGCTCCTCCCATTGTATAGGGAAAAGCACTGCCTTGGCGTTTTGATAGAGCGGCACCAACTGTTTTTCACTTGCCTCGCCTACATATGTAACGCATTTCTTTTTCAGCGCCGGTGCGACGCGTTCCCGAAACGCCGCATAGTCTTCCTTCTGGCCCGGCGAGGGAACTTTTCCCGCAACAATGAGATGCTTCCCGGTTTTCTCCGCAACCGCTATCGCCTCAAAAATGCCCTTGTTTCGATTAACCGTTGTCAGCTCGCCGACAAACAACAAATACTCTTTGGACCTCGCATGAAATGCGTATATGTTCGTATCCAGTCCATTGTACACGGTGGCAATGTAGTTGAGCTTTGGATATGGTTTCCGCTGATTATTCGAAATACTCACGAGACGCGCGCCAAGGAGTTTATAGATGACTGCACGATCGCTGTTGGTCGGCACATGGAGCGTATGCACGATCGGAATGCGATCGGTCATACCGTAAAGTGAAAGGGCCAGAGGGCCCAAATGATCATGTAATACATCAAGCCGGTACTTTCTTGCCGCCCGTGCAATTTCAGACATAGCATAGGTATAGTACGGTGTTCTTTCGCTTTCCTGTGGAAGCGACCACAACCCTTTCGGAAAAATTGGATGTAGCTTTGCGCTTGTTTTATCCGACCCCGTTCCGAAAAGCACCACCTCATGCCCGCGCTTGGTTAATCCTTCGCAAAGATTATAAATGACACGCTCTGTTCCGCCATACTTGGGTGGCGGAATGGCGATATTCAGAGGACTTATTTGCCCGATACGCAGTTTTCTTTTTTTCATTGCGATGCGCGATTAAGTAAACGTTTTATATCCTCAAAAACGACCTGTTCGCCTGCGGAATAAATTGCTTTTTGGTCTTGCCTCATATGTTGCCTCTTCTTTTCATCATACAGCAGTGATTCAATCGCGGTGATAATTTTCTTGATGGGATCGCTGAAGTAGAAAAACATACAGGCGCCGGCGCGCGCAAACGGCTCCACTTCCCAAGCGTGAGCGTGCCACGGACTCCGTTCGTCCCGAACATCTTTGACGTTGGCGATTGCGGGAACGCCTGCCGAAATCGCTTGCGCAAGCGTTCCCAGACCTTGATGTTGAAAAACGAGATCCGAACTTGCTAAAATAGCGTAAAATTCATCCGTCGTTACGGGACCCGCATACGTCAGCCACGGATAACGCCGCTCTACGCGTTGTGGTAAACCATAATCGCCCGCGTGCACTACTTTGATACGGCGGCCGTTTCTCAAAAGCGTTCCAATCGCCTCCATAAGCATTCCAAATACTTCCGGTTTGATCATCCCGCCGACACTCGCATAAAAGAAAATTAACTTTTCGCTCGGACGAGCATACTTTTTTCTGA
>Ga0209542_10001411_pt1 | contig 56484 bp, 54 predicted proteins | sample RifCSPhighO2_01_FD_184028 | JGI IMG/M metagenome (GOLD analysis project Ga0209542, IMG submission 184028) | Soil microbial communities from Rifle, Colorado - Rifle CSP2_plank highO2_0.1 (SPAdes) (version 2) | ecosystem: Environmental > Terrestrial > Deep subsurface > Rock core/Sediment ... | reverse complement strand
ATAGCAATATCAATAAAGCTTAAGTATCTTGATTTCACTAATATCATTGTATTTTATACGCCTCCTTTTCCTTTAATTAGGAAAGGGGGGATAAATATTATTAGAATTAGAGGGTTTGACTATCGCCTCAAATAGGAATAATTTAAAAACATCAATCTATTGGTGTAAAAGAAAAAGAGTGTAAGATGGGTTGGAAAAATTGGCCTTATTGGTTGAGAGGAGGGATAATCGGAATGGTTATTTCTTTTTTATTAATTATAATTATAAGTTTCTTAGGTTTGTTATCACTTAATATGTTCGGAGAATCCAGCTATTTCGGTAATTTTTTAGGTACTATTTCATCTTTACTTTTTATTAAATTTAATCCTTTTTATGGATTTATATTTAAATCTAATACTCTTTTAGGTCAACTTTTACCTTTCTTAGTTTTTTATTTCATCATTGGTGCGATAATCGGTTGGATTTATGGGAAAAGAGAATAATAGGAAATAAATTCTCCAATTGAACCCTTTTCATTCTGTTCCTATTCCCCGCATTTTTATAACACATCTGTATTTGTACAATAACCAGGGGTTGGAGAAAGATTGAGCCCACATAAACTATTAGGACAATCTAAATTTTCATCACATTCTTTTACAAGACATTCATTGTTATAACAAGGAAAGCCTCCACATTCATTATCATTTATGCAGCTTTTATTCAGATAAGATTTATATTTTTCTGGTAGAGTATTATTACTATCATTACTTTATGAAATACTAGATTTATCGCTATCCTTCAATAAAAATAATGATAATCCTAATATTAAGAATAATAAAATCATGAAAACAATTAAATATAATCTCATACATTAATTAAAGAAGATATCTTAATAATCTTTATTTATCTGATATTAAGTTCTCGGAAAGAGATTCTAATCTTGAATTTACATTTTGGGTTAATCTTAATATTTTTCTTTTGAATTGTGGTCCATTTACAACTCCATGATAAGCCATGCAAAAATTTAACAAAGAGTTAATGTCTGCTTCCTCTGGATTTTCCTTAGAGTTAACTACTAATCCATTATCACCATTAAGAGCATCTATTGTAAGATTATATTTTTTTATTAATCTCTCTGCTATTTCCTGTTTTAATCTTAATTCATGACACAAATATAAGAATTCCCTTGGATTTGTAAAGTGCATTCCTAAATTAGTTATTTCACTGAAAAAAGAATTTGAAGTTAGACCCGCACTAACTGTTCTTAATTCTTTAGGTTGATAATCTTCTGTAGGAACTGAATCTAAATACAAGTCAAAGGTTCCTTCAGGATGATCAAATAAACCTTCTAATACATTTTTTAAAATTGGATTTTCTTTTAAATCCTCTAGTACAGATTTTTGTTTCAATTTTCCTAATCTTGATTCAAGTTCATCTAAAGGAGTTGATTCTGTTGGGAGAGCATATGGATTAAACCTCAATATCTCATAAAATCCAATTGTCTCTACAAAGGGTTGTGATAATATATATTCTCTTGCGTTTTCATAATTTAGTGGCATTTTATCTCTTTCCATATAAATATTCAAGAATAAATTCCCTTTATAAATCTTTATTTATTGAACTATTTCTTCAATATCCCAAAAATCTTTCCTGACATTTCTTCATTCGTATCTGAAAGAATATTTTGTATTAATTTTCCATCAACAGTTATACTATCGCCGCTAACAGCATTTGTGCTTCCAACTAAATATCTTATTCCTTCAACATAACCCAGATTCAGATTAACAAAATTAGTATTTTCACTTATCCACTTCTTTCCGTCATATCTATAGGCAATGGATTGTTTTGTAAAAAGACCTGAATTAACTGTTATCAAAACATCAATCTTTAACATAGAATCACTCCACTCTACATTTTGTTGTTGAGCATTTTCTTCAGGAGTAACTTCAATTTGAGTTGGATTTGCAGGAGCAGGTTGATTTCCACTCACAGCTATAGCTTGTGAAGAAGTTCCATTAACCAAACCAACTTTTTTATATCCCTGCAAAGAATCTGTAATTTTAGTATATAAGATTCCTAAAGAATAAAATGCTCTTGCTCTATATCTATTATCTGCACCGAGATTTGATAACCTAATCAAATTCTCTCTTATCACAAATATCTTCTGTTCTATTGTAAATTGATCATCTTGAGAAGATATTTGCAGATTATTTATTGCCTCTTCACTTTGAACTATCAAAGTTGCACTTTCCTCTGGACTTAAGAAATCTATATTATTTAATATATTTGTATCAACTTCAGCTAAAGTTTGATTTTCTATGCCTTTATCTTTAATAACCAGTTTAACTGAATCTGTATCAAGCCAGCATTTTATCGTCGGGTCATCACAATAACCAACTTCCTTCCATTTATCATAAATTGTATTTGTTGTATCATATTCTCCATTTGTATTTACACTTCTTCCAGGATTTTGACTTGCACAAACTCTTATTATTCCTTTATTGTAAATTGCAGGATTTATTAATTCTTCAACACCTGATTGTAAATTTGGCTGCAATAAACTTCTAACTGAACTACTTCCAGCAACGCATTCTTTTTCAGATTTTATATCTGTTTTTATCTGTTCTGCTGCATAGTCATCTGTTAAACTATTCAACAGATAACTAGTTGAAACTTTTCCAAACCCGCATTCTTCCTGTCCATTAACATTAACACATAATTGCTTATATCCTGAAACAGCTGTAAAGTCTCTTGCTCTATCAAGCTGCTCTCCTCTTGCAATATAACCCTGATCAACAACATAGAAAGGATTGGAGCGTATGTAATTTGATTGAACAATATCTCTTAAATAAATAGAGTAATATGCTCCCTGGTCTTTCCCTGCATACACATGATAATAAACTTTATAATGTGAAGTTGGGGGTACAGTTGCAGATGTTAAAACATTTTCATCATACCATGCATGAAACTGAACTGGACTATCTGGTTCAACCAATTTATCAAATAATCCTTTAGATGTTGGGTAAGTTGTTGAGACAAATGACTTGCAAACTTCTCCTCCTATTTCATCTGTTGATCTTGCGTTAAATGCTCTGAATGAATTAACAGCATATTGATTCTTGAAAAAATCAATTGATTTCTGTGTGTTATCCCAAGCAGACATAACAGTCAAATATTCTCCTCCACCTCTAACCCCCTGACTATGAAAACCTTCAAATATTCTTGGTATAATAACATTCAAGAATGGTGAAGCTTCTCTCCAGAAAAATTCACATAAATAAATGCTTTTTATTTCATCGCATATTCCTATATGTCTTCCTGTTTCCAAACTTTCATTCAAGCATGCACGTGCAGATTTTAATATACTCACATAACCCTCTACTCCTGCATGAACTCCAGACAAGCAAATAGGAACTGCAATCCCTTCTTTAGCATTAGGCAAGCACAATGCCAATCCTCCAACAACTCCTGTTTGCAGCACATCATCAACTCTATAATTTCCGCCTAAATCACATCTAGATGCAGGGCATATAACAGGATCACAAACATTAAACATAAGATTGCAGTCACTAGGGCTCATGAAATCACTGCATCTCCCATCTTCTCCTCCAGCAGATATTCCGGTTTTAAAAGTATTTCCTCCTATAACAACTTTTTGTATACCCTCTCTATATTGCCTTGCAGCTTCGCTTATTGCTTGTTGTGCAGAAGTGATTAATCTTACTGATTCACTAGGATCCATTCCAGGGAAACCTAAATCAGCTCCTGTTTCAGCATTATAATATCTGCATATATCATCATTACCTCGTTTGTATTCAATAATTCCATTAGGCCCAACATTGCATATGTAAAAATTAATTGCTCTTCCAGATTGGTCATAAGGCTGTCCAAAACCTGATAAGACATAGGTCAATTCAACATACCATCCATTAATAGGATCAAAAGGAATTTCAGCAGGCAATCCCTTGTATGGAGCTCTGTCAAAATATTTAACTCTTAATTCCTCTGGTTTTAACATTCTATTTTGATATGCTTTAATAGTTGACTCTTTTATAGTTCTTATATTTGCCAAACCTATATACTCTCTAACTGAAGATAACGCATCTGGACTCAACTTCCCGCTTCCATCTGCATAATATATTTCTGCACTTGGATCAACAATATAATTATCTGCATTTAATACCTGCAAAGGAATTACCACTTCTCTCCCACCAACTCCTCCTCTTGCGGTAAAGGGACCGCTGACAAAACTCTCACTAAAAGGGATATACAACCATACAACCTTTTTACCCTTATCAAAAAATTTAAGTCCATTATCTTTGATTTTATCCCCATCAGTAACTGTCTTTATATCTGCATAAGTTATTTTGTCTCCAAAAGGAGTCAAGGGCTGAAATCCTAATCCATATTTTTCTGACCTTTTCAATGATTCAACTCTTGCACCCTCAAATTCCCAGAAATTCTTTGCATTCAGAGTTGTGCTTCCTAATTCATTATCTATGACTCCTTGTAAAACAGAACTTCCCTGGGCTTTAGCCTGCTCTCTTGCATTATACAAAGTCATAATGTCACGTCTTTGTTCGTGAGTTAAAGTGCTCCAATTAATTGTATCCTTAATAGAAACAACTGTTTTATCTTTATCAGGAAGAATTATCTCGCCTTCAGCATTAGTTTGTGCAAACTTATTAAATTCATTTTTAAAACTATCTTCAACTTTTCTCCTATCAACCTGTCCTTCCAAATCAAGTATGTCACTTCTCTCAATTCCTTCTTGATCCTGGATATTCTCTAAAATCTTGTTTGTCTTGCCTAAATTTTCCTGATAAATTTTTATATCGCTGTTTATCTCTGAACTATGGTCTAACAAACACTGCTCTATACTCTCATATTTTTCATCACTTACTAAATCTTCGCATGCTCTATTCCATCCAGAAGGATTAGTCATTATTCTGCTTCTTGCAAGTGCCTCTCCGCTAAAACCAGAAAATAAATTCTTTATTGTTAAAACTCCGGAAGTTGCAAAACATGCTGTCTTAAATCCAGTAACAACTTTTCCTAATTTATTGTTAATATCCTCCCATTCTTTTATATTCTTATCAAGATTTTCTATTACTTCTTTAGTTTTGTTAGGGCTTAATTTTATCCCTCTTTTTTCAATTCCTATCTTGAATTTAAAACTTGAAGTTGAAATAGGACCAAATGCTTTAGGAGTAATGCTTATTTTTGCTTGTTCCTTTAAATTTATCCTAGCGAGTCTTATAATATTTCCTTCATATTCAACAGAATTATATAAATCCAAAAACTGAGTTGAATATTGAGAACTATATCCATAATTATATTGAGATTGTGCCCCATAAGAATATGCACTGTTAGGATTATATTGAGTAACATTTCCTCCTGGAATATATTTTGATAATCTCAAACCAACTCTATTTCTATCTACCGAAACCAATTGAATGTAAATGCTCTGGCCATTGCCTTGATCAATAGTTCTGATCTCATTCAAACCAATAATTTCTTCTCTTTCATTGATAAATAAAACTACACTTAAATCTTCTTTTAAAGGTTTCTTGAAATCAAGAACTTGTATAAAATAAGGATAATTATCAAGATAAACAACAGATTTGGATAAACTAGTGTCATACTTGCTCAAAAGACTATTTTCTCTCAATGCTCTTTGCGCAATAGCTGAGTTAGGATATTCATTTATCAGCATTTCCTGCAGCTCATAAGCTTTTTCATTCATGCCAAGTCTATAAGATAATTGTGCAGCATTATACAAACCAGTTGCAGCATATGGATCTTCATCTGAACCAGAAATTTTTTCATCTGGATACAATCTATGCAATTCTTCATAATAGCTTATTGCTGATTCATAATATTCTCTTATAAGTGTACCTTCTGTTCCCAGATTATTAAATCCAGCATTGTCAACAGAATTTATTTGATTCACTATTATTTTATTATTAAAACTGCTGCTCTTAGTTAAGATTTCAACATTGATGCCGCTATTGTTTGTATTTTGATTATTATTAATTAAACCCCTCCCGCTAAATCTTCCTCCGTAATATTGTACAATTCTTGCTCTAATTTCTTCTTTTAAATCAATTGCACTTTTTCTTTGTCCTATTTTGTTTCTTTCTATAACATCTTGAATAACATTATACACTTGATTTTCTGAAAAATCAAAAGAATTTAATGATAATGGATCCTGAACTAAAACGACAAAATCCTCTCCATTTACATCTTTTCCAATATAACCAACATAATAAAGTTTATTATCTGCAGTTATCCTGTCGGATATTAAATATTCTCTTGTAACATTATCTATATTCATTGAAACAACTCCAGGAGTTAATAATAAATCAAATCTTCCATTTTGAACAGGACAATTTAAGCTTACTCTTCCTCCTCCATTATCTGCTCTTAAGTCAATAACTGAGCATCTATTTTCTAATATTCTATCTCCTCTCGCAACCCAAAATTGCTGGTCATTAATCTGCAATAAAGCTTTATCAACTGGAACTCCTATATTGTCAAGTCTTATATTCATTCCAGCAGCACAATAGAATCCGTTTAAATATATATCCTGAGAGGTTTCTCCTCTTCTCAAAGTTATTGTTGATAGAGGTGCATCAACATTTTGATAAATTGAAAGTGTTGCACTTTCAGGGTCTATTGAATCCGCTCTTATATAACCCTTGCCATTCCAAAATCCATAATTCTTATAATCATTTTGCCACTCTAAATCATTTAATGGCTCAAGATAGAAATTAGTATTTCCTATACCTAATGCTCCCTGTGCATCATATTGAATTGATGCTGTTAAATTTCCCTCTAAAAAATCAGGCATGTTTCCTTCAATTTCATTTCTATCCAAGACAACAACTAAATAACCAAGATTATTTTCAACAGGAGAACTAATAAGACTTCTCTGACTTGCAACTGCAGCTCTTGCAGGAAAATAACTGACACCAGAAACTCCTTTGGGATATTCTCCAGTAAACCTCAAACTTCTGATTCTTGAAACATCAATCAAAGGATTTGTTTTCAGGGCCATTAACTGGCAGAAAACAGGAACATTTTGCTCCTCTAATAAATCAGACCTCACAACAGCAGGACTGCATCCTCCGGGAGCAATTTGTATTATGAAATCCTGTCGTGCAAGACAACTGTTTTTATTAAAATCAGGCCAATAAACTTCTGGTGAAGTAAATCCACTTGAACTGAAAAATCCAGGATTATTAAATTGTGGATTATATGCTCCTCCATAAACCCTCACACCAGCTGCATTCAAACCTGAAGTTGGATATTGAGAAGGTTGCGAACCAAAACCAGAATATTGTCCAGACCCAGAATATGGAGTTTGTGCTCCGCCTCCAAAATATTGCCCTGCTCCTAAACCTCCAAAACTTCCTCCAGAAAATTGTGCTATAATTAATCCTGCTATTAATAAAATTAAAGAAACAAAAAAAATTCCAATAAAAAATATCTTTTTATTTATCATATGAATCTTATATCAAGTCCTGAATTTTCAACTCTGTTATAATTTAATTGCAAATCCTCAATTTTTCTTGGCAGAGAAAATCCTTCACTATTTATAGAAAGTTTATTTGAGTTTTCCAACTCACTTTCACTTATATAATAATTTTCTTTTCCTCCGCCATACACAGCATAACTCAATACCTGTCCAGGTATATCTAAATCAAAGCATTTCTCTTCTGTCTGGCCAAGCACCCCAAAAAATCCAGATTTAGGAATATCAATGCATTTTTCAGTTACACTGCCGCTTATTGTTATATTTGAATCTCTATAGACATAAACTTTAATTTCATACTGCCCCTCGCTTAAAGAAATTTCTTTTTGTTCTGGATAAGAAATTGTTTTTGTTGAATTATCTTTTGTAAAACTGACTAAAGCATATTCTCCTTTTCCATCAATTAAACTATTTGAACTTCTGACATCAATTTCCAGATTGTATACTGGTTTCATAACAATAACTGCTGAAGTTTGATTTAAACTTGTAACTCTAAATTTAGTTGTTTCATATCCAGCACTCTCTGCAATTATGCTTCCATTAATACATTGAGGGAAATTATCAATCAATACAGCATCATTATTTTGAATATTTGTTGTTCCAATACCGCAAGTTGTATCAAAGCATTTGAAGCTTATATCTGCATTAATTGGTTCTAGATGATTGTTATAAGTATAAACTGAAATTCTTGTGTTTTTGTACTGGCATAATTCAGGAACAACCCCTGGCGGACTTATAGCTCCTATCGATTCTCTTGGTTTATTTTTGTCTATTACAACAACAACTGGAAACTGGAATATTTCATTTCCACTATAAACTTGGATTAAAACAGGATAATAAATATCATAAACAAAATGATAAGGAACATAGCAGAAACCAAGCGCTCCTAAACCTTCTTGTAAACCTATAGGGTCTGCTCTTAATATACCTCCTTCATTTGGATAAGCTTCTATTTTATAAGGGAAATTCCTTGAGAATAAAAAATTAACATTAACATCTTCTATATCTTTGTCTATATCTGTAATAAAATATTTATTTTCCTCTTCATTTAAATCATAATAATTCCCCCTAATTTTCAATGCAGGAACATTTCCTTCCAATGAAGTTAATAATTCATTCCTTACATTATCCATTTCCCATATTTTTGGACTGCAGCTTATTTCACTTCCATCAACAGGGGCATATAATCTCAGAACATCCACACCATAATCTTCCAAGAATGATTCCTCTTTCTCCTTTTTATAAATTTCATTGGATACATCATAAAGTTTGCCTAAATTTGAATCTATGTTAACATCATGATTTGTCTTGCTCCATCTCAAATCACCAAAACTTATTGAGATAGGTTGATTAACTGATAGAATAATTACATTTTCAGATATAACACTCTTTACTTCACTATCACTAATAGTTATGTTAAACCCCTTTTCTCTGAATTCAGAAAAATCACAGTTATCAATTCTTTCATCCAAAAATGTATCTAATTCTTGTTCCATTTTTGACTTTGAGGGAACTTGTTCTTTTACTAATCCTGTTCCTGAAACATAATACCAATAAGGAATTCCAATTCCAACGAATCCTAATTGAGATGAAAAAGGCATATAGAAACTTCCAGGAGAAAATGAAGGATTATTTATATACCCTCCCTGTGAACCAATTATGTTTATTCCATTTCTTGATTCTTCTTCAATGCATGATAAATAATAAGAATAAACAGGAGAAATTTCCTGAGGTACACTTCTCTCAAAAATATTTTCTCTGAAAACAAAAAAAAGAACAAAAGCAACAACAAAAATTACTATAGCTAAAATAATAAATATACTTACCTGAGCTCTATTTTTTTGTTTGTTAGCATCAACAAAATTCAAATTATAATTAAAATTACTCTCTTTTTCCAGCATATTTATATTGAATTAAATAACCTATATAAAGATTATTAAAAATGGGCATACCAGGAATCGAACCTGGGAATCATCCACGTCAAAGATATAGTTTGCCACTAGCTTATATGCCCTTAAATTTTAAAGATAATTTATTATAATCTTCCCCCTTTAATTTGCCCCCAATTTTCCTCTAAATAATTAAACTTTAACTCATTTTTATTTATTTTTGCAAGATAGCATAAATCTTCAAAAAGAGTTCTAGGCAATAATAATCTTTCACTATAATAATCTTTTAGTGTAGAGTAATGAGATTTAATGCCAAATTGCAATAAAGACCTCAATGAAGAACAATTCAATTTGAGTTTAACTAAATCTAAAAATTCTCTTTGTTTCCATTGTTTGAACAATATTCCCTCTTCCATCTGCATTTATATAAATTATAAACTTGATATTTTAAATATATCACTATGCGTCCATAACCTAGAAAACATTTAAAAACCTAATTTTTATCTAAGTTTACATAAATATAATCTTAAAAATAAAAATATGAAAATACCAAAAAAAACAAAAAGATTTTGCCCTTATTGCAAGAAAAGAACTGAGCAGAAGATAGAGCTTCTTAGCACAGGCCATAAAAGAGGAACTCTTAAAAGAGGTTCTATTGCAAGAGCAAAATTAAGACATGCCACAGGTAAAGGAAATAGAGGGAAATATAGCAAAAAAGCAATCAAGGCCTGGAAAAGAAAAACAAAAACTACAACAAAAAAAGTATTGATGTATACTTGTTCAGTTTGCAAGAAATCAAAACATTCAGGACGTTCAAGGAGAGTCTCAAAATTAATGATAGAATAAAATGAAAACAGAAAATTTAGATATGGGATTACAAAATATATTAAATGAACATGAAGAATTAAAATTATTATTAGAGCTAGGTGATAATCTTTTAGATTTTTATGATAAAGTTAGCAAAATTAAAGATTCTTATACATTGAAAAAATCAAGAAGATATATTATTAAACCAACAGAAGAAACTGTGAAAGGTTATTTAGATATTATTAATAAAATAAATAACGAATTAAATGAAAGATATGGAAAATTAAATAAAAAATATGAAGAAATAAAAGGAAGGATTAGTGAAAGATTAAATGAATAAAATGGCAAAGGCAGCAAAATTAATAACAAAGAGAAGAAAATTCTTTGAAATAGATGTTCCAATACTAGAAACTAAATTCGAACTTATTGGAAATTCTATAAAAGAACTTGAAAATAGAACCTTAAAGCTTGATTTGACAAGACAATTAAGAGGAAAAGGAGTTGAAGCAAAATTTAAAATAATTATAAAAGACGATAAAGCAATTGCTATACCTCAAAAAATAAAATTGATGTCATATTTTATAAAAAGGATGATAAGAAAAAAGATAAGTTATGTTGAAGATTCTTTCACAACTCCAAGCCAGGAAAGTATGATAGAAGTAAAACCTTTCTTGATAACAAGGAAAAAAGTTTCGAGGGTGATAAGAAAAACTCTAAGAAATAAAACAAAAAACTGGCTTGAGGATTATATTTCTCAAAAAACTGATGAAGAAATATTCAATGAAATTCTTTCAAATAGATTACAAAAACCACTATCTTTAACACTTAAAAAAACTTACCCTCTTTCTCTCTGTGAAATAAGAATATTGGAAGTAAAAAGAAAACTAAACAGTGATGAAATACCAAAGATAAAGAAAGAAAAGGAAAAGGAAGAAAAGAAAGAGAAAGAAGAAACATTCATTGATCAGTTAAAAGAAATTGAAGATGAAAAAATAAAGAAAGCAGAAGAAGAGATAAAAAAGACGCAAGAAAAAGCAGCCAAAAAAGAAAAGAAAGAAGAAAGGGAAGAAGAAAAGGCAACAGAAGATGAAGAAGAAACAAAAGATAAAAAAGAAGAATCTGAAGATAAAGAAAAAAAGAAGGAAGAACCTAAAGAAAAACCCAAGAAAGAAAAAGTCAAGAAAGAAACTAAAACAAAAAAAGAGAACAAATAAAACATAATTAAGATAATAATTATCTAAAAATATTACAATATCATAAATAACATAAATCAAAAGATAGACACATTATATAACCCTATAAAAAGTAAATAAATAAAAAATTTATTGAAATTATAATAACTAATATAATAAAAATAATATGGAAACCGAACAAACTCTAATTCTAATAAAACCAGATGGTGTAAAGAGGGGATTAATAGGGGAAGTTATAAAAAGATTTGAACAAAGAGGATTAAAGATAGTTGCATTAAAGTTAACAAAAGTAGACAAAGAATTTGCAAAAAAGCATTATACAAATGATGTTGAAAAAAGAAGGGGAAAAGAAGTAAGGGATAGATTGATTGAATACATTTCTGATGAACCTATTGTTGCAATTGTTATTGAGGGTGTTGATGCAATTTCAAATGTAAGAAAAATATGCGGTGACACAGAATCAAAATCCGCACTTCCCGGAACAATAAGAGGAGATTTCTCGCATGTAAGCTACAAATATGCAGATGATAAAAAGCTGGCAGTCAAGAATATAATTCATGCCTCATCCAATCAAGATGATGCAAAATATGAAATAAACCTCTGGTTCCAAAACAAAAACAAAGATATTCATAAATACAAGCTTTCAGCAGACGAACATTTTTTGTGAAAAAAAGAATATTATTTTTCAACACAATTTCCATCTATGCACCAGTAGTCAGCTGAGCCAGAAACCCATCCTTTAGGAGTACATTTTTTTCTATTTTGAGATGAATCAGATTTACATACGCCAAGACCTCCATTAAGTCTATTATAACATTTTATCATTTCGTTTACATCATCAGTTAAAGTTCCGTCTGGATCAACACCAGGATGAATAGTACCACATTCTTGTACCATTGCTTTCTGATCAGGATGACCTTCACATTTTAATATAGTCTCTCTACTGATAACAAAAAGTGTAGGAGTACCACGAAAACCATAACATTCAGCTTTCCACTGATTATCAGGATTTCTTAAATCAACTATTGCTACTGGATATTTTTTATCAAAATCCTTCCATGCCTGACTCCTCGCCAAAGTTATACAAGGGCCACAAGTTTCAGTATTGGTAAATAAAATAAATTGTACATCTTGATCACATTTCAAACATTCATCACAACCCTTATAATCCCCACTTGGATCAATGTTACCACATCTATCTACACCCCCACCACTTTGTCCAGCACCATTTGAGCCACTATACAACTCCCCAACCCCAAAAGAAGATTCATCATCCAATCCATATCCATAGGAAGCAGAATTACTAAAATAATCAACAGAGAATGCTAAGAAAATTAATAAAAAAGTTATGCTCAAACCCCAAATCCAGAATTGTTGTTTTGTTAGCATAAAGTCATTCCCTGTTTTTTTCAAAACAATTCCAGAAACTTTCTTCCTCTTTCTTACGCTCTTTTTCATATATTATAATAAACCACCAAATATATAAAGTTATTTGTAAAAAATTGAATATATTTTTAATATTTTGCCATTTTATTTGAACAAAATACTTTTAAACCTTCAAAAACATTAATAAAAATATTATACATCAATATAATAGAATAACAATATAAAAATATAACAAAATAAAATGCCTCTATAGCTCAGTGGTTAGAGCAGTAGTTTTGTAAACTGAAGGTCGGGGGTTCAAATCCCTCTAGAGGCTTTCCACATTATTAATAAAAAAATCATTCGCTCTCAATAGCCTCTGCTTTTTTATCTACAATTAATATGTTTGCAATTTCCTCGCTCAGATTAGCAACATCACCTTTCTTGAAGGGTCCAAGTGTATTTCCATCTAAATCCATGAATTCATCTGCATCTTCAATAAAAACAATCATCTTATTCTCCACCTTTTTTCCTTTTTCATCAAAGCCCTTCATCATTTCTTCTATTTTCTTGTCGCCTTTTTCCAGAGCTTTCATTATACCATCAAAAATCTCTTTTTCTACAGCCAGCATATTTTCAAAATCTCTTTTGCTGATTCCGGTTTCAGCAGCAACGAATGCCAAATCAAGAATTTTCTTCTTTCTCCTCAAAATTAGTTCCTTAAATATAGCGATAGAATTCTCAAATTGTTTTTTCGATTTAAGTATAACTTCCGAAAAATCATCATTTTTCTTTTCAACTAAATCTTTCTTATCTTTAAGATACAAAGAAAATTCTTTGATAAAATTCTTAGGAATCGGTTGAAGCTGCTCACTATATCTTTCTTTTCTCAATGCATCATATAGTTCATTATAGCTTATCATCTTTTGACATCGAATCTGAATCTTTTTTTAAATAATCGGGAATAAAAAAGACTTCAAATTCAGAAAATAAATTTTTTCCATAAATAATCCTATAAAAGCATTCCGCAGTTAATTTTACATCTTCCAATGCATTATGATCCTTTCTATTATCAACCATCCCAACAAATTTTAAAACTTCTGTTAAATTCATTCCACTGTTTCCCTTTTCGTTAATCAAAAATTTCCCATTTATATCAGAGTATTTTACTTGCGCAATACTATGCATATCAAAACATCTAAAATTAATAGGTAAAAATAGAGAATATTTTCTTGCTTTTTGAAAAATAAATCCAAAATCAAATTGAGGATTCTGGCATATACAATTCTTTATTTTTACACTGTCACACCATTTAAAAAAATTAATCAAAAGTTGTTTTTGTGATTGATTATTTTTATCTCTTATTCCTTCTGCAGTTTTCCCATTTACAGCTAAAGCCTCATCTTGAATCAAATCTTCATCATCTACCCTGCATTCTTGAAAAAATATATTATTAGGATTATATAAATCAATAGCTCCTATTTCACATATCCCTGAATCAACTGGATTTAATCCGCTTGTTTCAATGTCTAATACTATCATCTTTTTACACCTAAAGCTCTAAAAATTAAACTGATTTATAACTTTTATTATGGTAAAGAATACCCCTATAAAGAGAATCATATAGGCTTATAAATATATTAATCGTGTGCAAAATATGTTTGGAAAGTTAAAAGAAAAGCTTAAAAGCTGGATATCTGGAACAAAAGAAAAATTAACTATAGAGGAAAAAGTAGTTGAAACTCCAAAAGAAGAGATAAAAAAGAAAGAAGGAAAGCCAAAAGAAGAAAAGAAAGAAAAAGAGGAAATAAAACCTGAAAAGTTAAAAGAAAAGGCTATCAAAAAAGAGGGAAAAATAATAGAAAAACCAAAAAAAGAGATAGAACAAGAAATAAAAGAGGAAGTAAAGGTATCAGAAAAGCAAATACAACAATTAGAAAAAGAAATTGAAATTACAAAAGAAGAATCTATTGAACCTGCTCCATTAAAATTTGATACTTCCTCTTTAGGATATGAACCAGATATAGAAAAAATAAAGGAAGAAGTGATAGAACAAGAAATAATACAAGAAGAGCCAAAAAAACAATCTTTTCTTTCAAGATTAAAATCTAAATTTTCTTATAAGATAACAGAAGAAGAATTTGAAAATATTTTTGAGGAACTTGAGATGATACTTCTTGAAAATAATTTGGCTTTAGAAGTTACTGAATCATTAAAAAAAAGTCTATCTGAAAGACTGATTGGAAGAGAAATAAAAAAAGATAATTTAGAAGAAGAAATAAAGAGGGAATTAAAAGAAACAATAAATAGCATTTTAATTGAACCAAAAAATCCAATTGATTTAATAAAATCAAAGAAAGAAAAGCCATTTGTTATATTATTTTTTGGTATTAATGGTACGGGAAAAACAACAAGCATTGCAAAATTAGCTAATCTTCTGAAAAAAAATGAATTAACATCAGTTATGGCTGCAGGAGATACTTTTAGAGCAGCATCCATTGAACAAATAAAAGAACATTCTGAAAGATTAAATATACCTCTTATAAAACATGATTATGAGTCAGACCCGGCAGCAGTAGGATTTGATGCAATAAAATATGCTAAAAAAAATAAGATTGATGTTGTATTGATTGATACTGCAGGTAGAATGCACACTAAAAAAAATCTTTTAGCTGAAATGGAAAAAATATCAAGAGTTACAAAACCAGACCTGAAAATTTTTGTAGCAGAGGCAATTGCAGGAAATGATGCGACAGAACAAGCAAAATCATTTAATGAATTAATTGGTATTGATGGTTCAATTCTTACAAAGGCAGATATAGATGAAAAAGGCGGGGCAATTCTATCAATTGCAGCTATAACAAAAAAGCCCATCATATATCTTGGAACAGGCCAGAAATATGATGATTTAACCCTATTCAAAAAGAACGATTTCATAAAAACAATTGGTCTTTAATAATTTTATTTAGTTTTATTTAATTATATTTATCATAAAATCAAATTAATTTATTTGGTCCTTTATACTCCATTAAATTCCCGGCTTTGATTTCAATTAAATCCGCTTTCCTTAATGACCTTATCTGCTTCTTATTTAAAATTGGATAATGTTTAATCTGAGTTAAATAGTCTGGAATAAACCAAACCTCTTCTTCTGACGCCATCCAATTATACTTGTCAAATATTTTTAAATTTACCGGATTAGAGTAAGATCGTAATGTTTTTTTACCATTTAAATTAGTATATTCATGAAAATAAGACATCACTAACTCTCTTATAGTTCTATAAACTGGTTCTCTATATCTAAGAATTGCATGATTTGTTTTTGTTATAGCTCCCCAGAAACTATTGATTTTAAAAACACAAATAACATGATCATAATCACTTTTATTTGCTTCTAAATCAACAATTAAAGGAGGATATCCATTAATTCTAAGAGCTGCTGCTGCCATAATAGCTCCTTCAACACAATGGGCTTTTTTTGTTTTCAAAACCATTCTCGGGGACATGCAACTATCTCCATTTTCTTCAAAATTTATCTTTAAATTATTAATAAAGTCCTGAATTTTAGATGGAGAATTTAATTTCTTTAGAATATCATATTCTTCTTTACTAAATCCAAATCTTTCCTTTTTCATTAATATATAACAAAAAAATCATATATAATTATTTTCCTTTTACCCTAAAATCACATTTAATAGATATTATCAACCTGTAAAGTAAACCTGCTAACTTAACATGGTTTGCATAGGATAAAGGTAATTTAGAATATATGAAATCCTTAAATTTAGCTATTTCAACCCTTATAATCTTTAATTATTATTAATAATAGAAAATAAAATATGTTAGATTAAAAATTAAAATGTTAAGTTGTATAATGGACTTAACACAACCAAAACTCCTATAAACCTCTAATTTCTCATAGTTTTAGTAAATTTAATAAACAACAGGAAGGGTGACTTGTTAGAACATGTTAGAAAAACTAGGAAGTGCTTTGAAAAAAGGATTTGATAGAATAGCTGGAGCTGTATTTCTTGATAAAAAAGTAGTTGAAGAGATAGTAAAAGATTTACAAAGAGCACTAATTCAAGCTGATGTAAACATACATCTTGTAAAAGAAATAGGAGAAAGAATAAAAAAAGAGGCGTTAAACGAGAAAATTAAAGGTATAGAAAAAAAAGAGCATTTAACAAAAATACTTCATGATGAAATTATTAATCTTCTTGGGAAAGAAAAGCATGAATTAACTATTAAAAAAAATAAAAACACAAAAATAATGCTGCTAGGCCTCTATGGCGCAGGAAAATGTGTTCATGGAGATAGTAAAATAGTATTGACTAGTGGAGAGATAATCTCCGCTGAAGAACTATATTCTAATTGGAGTAGAAAAATAAAAGAAAATGAATTAGAAGATGGCAAAATTATTGATATTACTGCAGAGGATCTTTATGTTCCTTCATTTAATCAAGGTTCTTTAAAAATAGAAAATAAAAAAGTCACACATCTCTGGAAATTAAAAAAAGAAGAATTAATAGAAGTAAAGATAGATAATGGAAATGATTACTCTATTAAAGTTACCCCTGAACATCCATTTTTTGTCTTAAGAAATGGAAAAGTTAAAAAGATAAGAGCTGATGAATTATCTGAAGATGATTATATAGCAATACCCAAGGAATATAAAACAACTAGTAAAAAAATAAGTATACTTAAGGAATTAAAAAAATTAAACTTTTTAGTTTATTTAGATCAAGAAGAAATAAACAAGCTAATAGGTGATAAAAAATTAAAGGATATTTGTTCAAGTTTAAATTTTAAATCAAACTATTGCTACTTTACTCATAATATCAAAAAAGGTGCTATTCCCATTGAATTGTTAAAAGAAGATTATAACTACCTAACCATAAAATTAAAGGGATCAAAGAGCAAATTAACCATACCAACAATTATAAATGAAGATTTTGCAGAATTTCTTGGATATGTAATAGGTGACGGGCATATTGAAAAAAGATATGTTGAGATAACAACAGAAGATATAGAAGTCATAGAAAGATTAAAAGAAACAGGGAAAAACTTATTTAATTTATCTCCTTTAATTAAAAAAGAAAAAAGATCAAAGAACTTATATAAAATAATTTTTGCTTCTAAAACACTTGTTGAAATTTTAAAAATTTTTGATTTAAAAAAAGGAAAAAAAGGTAGATTTTTAAAAATTTCTGATAAAATAACAAAATCTGAAGATAACATTATCAAAACTTTTTTAAGGGCTTATTTTGATTGCGATTCTTATCCAGCATTAAACAGAAGGAATATTGAAATAATATCTGAGAGTCAAGACTTAATTAAACAGGTTAATATATTATTAAAAAGATTCGGCATTAATTCAACTATTTCTAAAAAATGGTCTATTAAAAATTATTATTGGAGATTATTTATAAGAGGGAAATCCGCAGAATTATATGCAGAAAAAATAGGATATTTAATAAAAAGAAAAAGGAAAAAAATAGAAGATTATGAAAGGTTAGGAATTATTCAGGGATCTGGAAAAGAAGATATGATCCCTGTAGGAAAACTCCTTAAAGATATAAGATTATCACTGGGATTTTCAATTGGAGAAATTCAAGAGGGAGCAGTTTACAGTTACGGGATTTATGAGAGAAAGGGTATTATTTCAAGAGAAAAATTATTAAAATTATTTAATTTTTATACTAAAACAAAAAAAGGTATTTTTTACAAAGTATTAGAGAGTATAATTAATAAAGAGCATAAAATAAATCATAACCATTATTTATTAAATAATATTATCCCAATATTCAGAAAAGAAAATATTATTAAGAATGAAGAAAAAAATATAATACTAACTGAAAGAGGAGACCAAATCCTAACACAATATCAAAGTTTTAATTCTTTTCAGTTTTTAAAAAAAATAGAGAGTTTATCAGAATCACATGTCTATTGGTCAGGGGTAAACAAGATATCTAAGATTAAGAATGATAAAGAATATGTATATGATTTAACAGTAGAAGACAATCACAGCTTCATTGCAGAAGGTTTCATAGTGCATAACACAACAACAACACAAAAACTTGCATTATATTATTCAAAAAGAGGATTTAAAGTTTGCATGATTTCACTTGATGTACACCGTCCTGCAGCACAAGATCAATTAGAACAATTAGGTGAAAAAATAAAAATAACAACTTTCATTGATAAAAAGGAAAAAACTGCATGGAATATATATGAAAAAAACAAAAGGGAAATTGAAGAATATGATTTAGTTATAATAGATACTGCAGGAAGGCATAACTTAGATTCAGAATTAGTAGAGGAAGTAAAAAATTTAAGAAAAAAAATAAATCCAGATCATTCATTCTTAGTCATCCAAGCAGATATCGGACAAGCAGCTAAAGAACAGGCAAAAGCCTTTCAGGAATCGTGTAATATAAATGGGGTAATAATAACAAGAATGGATTCTACTGCAAAGGCTGGTGGAGCACTAACTGCATGTAATGAAACTAATGCTCCAGTATATTTTATAGGAACAGGAGAAAAACCAAATGAATTTGAGACCTTTGATCCTGAGGCATTCATTTCTAGAATGTTAGGGCTAGGAGATTTGAAAGGCTTGCTTGAAAGAGTAGAATCTGCAATTGATAGCAAATCACAGAAAAAATTAAAAGAAAAATTAGAAAAAGGAACAATTAATTTGAGAGATTTTCAACAGCAGCTTGATTCAATGTCCAGCATGGGAAGCCTTTCCAAAATAATAGAAATGATTCCTGGTTTGGGGAAGGCAAAAATACCTGAAAATGTTTTAGGAGTCCAGGAAGATAAAATAAAGAAATGGAAAAATGCAATAAACTCAATGACAAATGAGGAAATTGAAAATCCAGAATTAATAGAAAAACAGAATTCAAGACTTAAAAGAATTGCAAAAGGTTCTGGAACAACTACAACAGATATAAGACAATTAATAAAACAATATAAATTATTAAAAGAAATGGCAAGCGGCACAGGAGATTTATCAAATATAAACCCGGAAGAAGGTCTATCCCAAAAACAAATGCAAAAACTAGCAAAAAAGTTTGGAAAGAAATTAAAATTATAAATCAGAAAATCTAATTTTTAATAATCATGATAACAAGAATCTAAACACATATAATCAATACTGATGTGGAAGAGGAACCTCCTGTATCCCGTTGATCACAAAGCCAACCCTGACCAAATGGATAACTACTTTTCATCTGTGTTCCTGAAGAAGTAAATCCACATCCTCCACCTACCACCATTTCACCAGCACCACAATATAAAATAACACCACAATTACTAGCAGCAATATCAGGACAATCCTGTGTACTTGAATATTGTTTCACACTTGCACACTCCCAGCTGCTTCCACTATACTTCAAAACTTGTCCATCAGAACAAGAAGGTAAACTATTGCTACTCCCACATCCCCAACCACCGGAAACTCTCTGCAAAACTTGTCCAATTAAACAATTAGGCATTTCTACTTCATTAAGACTATGCCCCATAACACTTGGGGCTAATCCAGAATTATAAGCCCACACACCAATTATTAATATTAAAAAAGTAATTATCACAAATAAAATATAAATTGTTCTATCTGGAACAGAAATTGTAAGTTTACGGTTTCTAAATCTCTCTCTCTCTCTTCTTTTTGTTAACCATCTTTTTTATAATAAGTATAATAATAACAAGAAAATCAAAGTTTAAATACCTTGTGAAATTCAGAAAAAGATGAAAAATAAGAACAAAAGGATAATCCAACAAGGAGCAGAAGCAATAATTTATCTGGATGATAACAGAATAATAAAAGAAAGAACAAAAAAATCTTACCGAATAAAAGAAATAGATGAAAAATTAAGAAAATCCAGAACAAAAAAAGAAGCTAAAATTCTAACAAAAATAAAAGGAATAATATCTTCCCCAAATTTAATAAAAACAAACGATAGAGATTTAATAGAAATGTCCTATATTGATGGTTTAAAACTATCAGATAATCTAGAAAATTTAGATTATATAAAAATTGCAAAGAAAATTGGAGAAGCAATTTCAAAACTTCATACTATAGACATAATACATGGTGATTTGACAACAAGTAACATGATTTATAGAAAAAATGAAAATAAAGTTTACATAATTGATTTTGGTCTCTCATTTAATTCCCATAAAATTGAAGATAAGGCAGTTGACTTACATTTATTGAAACAAGCTCTTGAAGCAAAGCATTTCAGGATATACAAAGAAGTTATAGATAACATCCTAAAAAACTATAAAACAGAAAAATCAAAAGATGTGATAGAAAGGATTAAAAAGATAGAATCAAGAGGAAGATACAAGGAGAAATATTAAGATAACATGAGAAAAAATATATATAATTCCAATAAATTGACTTTAGTCTACAATGATGATAGTCAACAATTTGAATTAATAAGAAACAATGCAGAATACGGTAGAAAATACACATTAAGTCAAGCACATGATTTAAGAGCAACTATAAATAAAGAAATTAATGAGAGAAGATATAACGGAACTTTTAATATTTCTCCTGAAGTAGAAAGAAGATTAAATGAATATGAGCAAACAGAAACAAAGAAAAAAGGGCAAAATATAGAATCTCTTGTTTCTAGTGCTTAATTTGATTCTCTCTTTCCTTCCTAAGATTAATAAGTTTTATTGATAAAATAATTATAGATGCAAAAATAATGGCAAGTATTATCATATAAAATATATAATTTTTTATTTTAAATTCAATTTTCCCTTCATTTTCTTCTGATGGTTTTGCCGAAATAGCAAATATAGAAAATCCATTGATATCTGAATTATAATAATTATAAAATGTATCAGAAGATTGATAGTTAGTAGGTAATGTTCTCCAAGAATCATGATATCTCAATAAAACAATATCTTTATTATCAACCTTATTATCTTCTAACCATTGTTTATCTACTTTAAACACGATGTTTCCATTTTTTATATTCCCATCTTCTATATTATTTTCTATACTAAAATAAGAATATGTTATATATTCTAGCTCAGGAATATTATCTAATGAGTTTATCTTTTTAAAACTAATAAATCCATTAGATTGTTTATTGACAAATGTTAATCCAAGGAATTCTACATCTAAACCTTCTTTATCTAAATTAATCTTTAGTGATTCATTAGAATTTTTATTACTAAAAAACCTTGTTTCTATACTAACTCCTCCTCCACTACTTCCACTAGTTGTTCCTCCAGAAGAATCTCCAAGATTATTATTTCCACCGCCTGGAGCAATAATATTACTAGTTTGACTTACACCACAACCAGTTCTTCCAAAACCCTGCGTACATAAATTATCATCGGTGTCATTAACTATACCATCATGATTTATATCTGCATTACTACACCAGTTATTGCCTTCATTTGCTATGCAATTTTTATATTTTGTTATAATAATGCAATCAGCCCCATCAACCCTTGAATCACGATTTATATCAGCTCTATTGCACCATTCTGTATTATTATAATTTTGATCTCCTGCTCCAAATCCAATAGCAGTTATTTTATCATTGAAATTACCAGAAACATAAACTCCTTCTTCTCCAACATATCTAACTATTTCATTATTCTTAATCCAATTTTCTTTACAACTCAGATTACTAAAATCCCAATTTAAGCAACCATAAATAGAGAAATTGTTTAAATTCTGCTCTGAACTAGAATAAAGTATATGGTAAGATAGATTATTATAAGTCCAATTTGGATTATTTGCATAAACAATATAAAAACCTAAACCTTTGTCATTGATATTTTCATGATATTTAGTAGTAAGATCCATTGGATTATTTAATCTGGAGTCTAGAAATACTGTAAGAACTTCTTTACTTGAATTTTCATTATAATTAATATTATCTACTCCAATATCAACCTGAGGTATATCAATAACATTTATGTTATATGGACTATTCTCAACTAAATATCTATTATCATTAATAGTTAAATATCTTGAAGCACTAATTCCATTTGGATCCTTAAGATTAAATGTTATATTACCTTTATTATATACCTCAATAAATTCTGTATAGATATTATTATCTAAATTAATATCATCTTCTGTTCTTACAATAAGAGTTAAGTTATGTTTTCCTGTGAAAGTTGGTATCCAACTGATATCCTTAAAGAATACTGAATCGCTTGCATTTAATTTAGGAATAAAAAAGTTATTAATTAAAGTTCCATTATCATACAACTCAACTAAAACATTTTTAGCTCCAATTATATCATTATCTCTAACTTCTATATCTATATAATTAACCTCATTATTAATGGCATAAGAATCATAAAATAAAAATGAGCCTGAAACGTCTGTTAAGCTATTCAAAATCTCCAACTCTCCATAATCATAATCGTTGCCAGAATAAACATCGCCTGGGTATAAACTAACTAATTTTAATTCTATAAATCCTGTTTCTTTAGGTAGATAATCAAATTCAACTATTGTTTTTTCTGAAGCAGATAATTTAGAAATTGTTTTTCTACTTATTTCTGTAAGTGTTTGTAAACCATTATCATCATAAAAGACCTTATATAAAATAAGTTGTATATCACCAGATACAACACAATTTTTAAGTTTTGTTACAAGAATACAATCAGCCCCATCAACCCTTGAATCACGATTTATATCAGCTCTATTGCACCATTCATTGGATTCTACACAACCAGTTCTTCCAAAACCCTGCGTACATAAATCATAATCTGATTGATCAACAACACCATTATCATTTACATCTGCGTTATAACATGTACTAGCTATGGCATCTACATTACCTACATTTGATATTTCTGCAGGAATAAAAACCTCATTATCAATAATAGCATCATTAACTTTCCAACTTTGCAGCTCCACTTCAATATTAGGACCATTATCTGCAACATAAAATGAAAAGCCATCTTCATTATCCTCATAATTACCCTCATTATCCGCAGTTAAATTAATTTTAAAGCTAGAATAACCTGATTCAGTTGGATAAAATGAAAAGTTTATTTCTTTTTCTTCATCAATTTCTACAAGACCTATATTTTTTACTTCTATTAATTTCCAATTTTCAACAGAATAATTATAATAATATAATGAAGCGATAACATTTTGAGCATTCTCAACTCCTTCATTATAAATATAAGAAGTTATATTATTATTTTGATTTATTAATAAAACTTTATTATAAGAATCAACGTATGCTCTCAAATCCGCTCTAGAAACAACTCTTAAATTAAAACGATTCTCATTATTATCCAAATATTCTTCAGCTTCATTATCTGCACTAAAATTAATTTTAAAGTCATTCCAACCTAATTCCGCAGGGATATATAAGAAACTTATTTCTCTTTCGTCATCAAAAGGTAGATTTCCTATATTTTTTGAGTCTATTAATCTCCATTCTCCAGAAGAATAATTAAGATAATATAACGAAACAATAACATTTTGAGCATTCTCAACTCCTTCATTATAAATAGTATAAGAAATATTATTTTCCTGATTGAATATTAACTTCTTATTATAATCATAATTAGGAAAACCAATTAAATCAGGGCTTTTTAATTTAACATCTATAGAACGCCTTATCTCATTATTATTCAAATTTACATCATTATCTGCAGTTATTTTTAAAATAAATTCATTATACCCTGCAGTAACAGGTAAAAATGAAATTTCTTCATAATAGAATTCATCGACTTCTAAATTATTCAGATTAATACTCCATATATTCTTTAAAGTCCCAGTATCTTCATATAATATTGCATTAATATTGAAGGCCTCTTCTGTTCCTGTATTTTCTAAACTTATTCCAATTTTTCCTTGTTCATTTATTATAAAAGGGTAAGTAATTGGATAGAAATCTCCCATCATATCTACACCTTCAGCAGAAATCTCTATATAAGTTTGAAATTCATTATTCTCTTTATTTTCTTCATTAGAGGAGCTTATATTTCCAAGAATAACCAATGTTCCTAATTTTTTTGGAGTTATAATAAAAGTTATTTCTTTAGTTTCATCAACTGATAGATTTCCAATATTTTGAGACTCTATAAATTTATAATTACATTCATTTTTACATTCTTCTTCATAAAATTGAACACTTACATTTTCTGCTTCTTTTATGCCTCTATTTTCAATAAATGCAGTTAAACTTAATTCTTTATTAATAATAGCTTTTATAGCTTTTTCAGAAACATAATAAAAATTTCCAGTAACATCTGCATCTTCAGGTAATACTTCTAAACTAAACCAATATTCATTATTCTCTGAATTTTCGTCTTTATCATTGCTAATATTAATAATATAATTAATGTAGCCAAATTTTTCAGGCGTAATATTAAAAATAAAAGATTTTTCCTCAAAAACAGGTATATTATCGATTATAAAAGATTCTATTAAAATAAACTCATTATCCTTGCCTAATTTATTACCATTACCTTCATCATTTTCACGATATAAACTAACATTAACATTAAAGGCCTCTTCTGTTCCTGTATTCTGAATATCAACTTGAATACTAGTTGACTTATTAACTATTATTTTTACATCGTCATCTTTTTCTGTTATTAAGTCAGAAACCGACAAATCTGGGTAAGATTCAAATTGATTATGACTGTAAGCTTTTGTGTTATGTATTATATCTAAATTTATTTCTTCATCTTTTTCAGACAAAATTAGTTCTTTTAGTTTATATGGACCATTTAATTCCATCCTTCTTAATTCTAACCCACTAAATTTTAAAGTCAAATTATGTAAACCAGGAGAAAGACTTTCTCCATTAGAAGAAGTTTCAAATTCTACACCTAACTGGCTGGTTAAAAGTCCTTGTAAATTAAAATAATCTGATTCTATAACATCTAACTCAACATCTACAGCAAGATATTCATATAATCCATCTCCATCTCCATCAATTCCATAATCATAGAATTTATCAGTTAAACTAGAACTTGGAACAAAAACTTTTTTTCCTATTGTATTATCATATGTATTAGTTTCCTCAGATATTTCATCAACCTTTATGATAATTTTTTTATTGCCAGTTTCATTCAAAGAAAAATTAAAACTTACATTCACTTCTTCTCCTATATCTAAAAGGAGTATATTTAAACTATCAACTTGAATATCATCAATTAATAGTCTAGCAATTATATTATTCTCGCTTACATTTCCTTTATTTACTAATTTAGCAGAAATGATTTTATTTTCTCCATATTTAATTAAACTATCTAAATTAAGATCAAATAATTTCAAATCATGATTTTTTTGTTCATATTTATTGTTTGTCCATAAAATAGAATTATAAAATATCTGTTGATTATTTACTCTACTATACTCAGGTAGATTTGCAAAATAGATTGTATTTCCTAAACCATAATGATGCCCAGTAATTATTGATAAATTATCACCTGAAATAGCTACTATATCTCCTGCATCTTCTCTGCTTAAATTTAAATTTGTATTAGTAATATAATTATAATAATATTCATCTAAATTGTTAAAAAGATCATGATTAAGATAATTAATTTTAAAATTATAATCCTGCAAACTTTTGGACCAATATCCCGAACTATTTTCATCTATTCCAACTAAAGGAGCGAGCTTCATATTATTCTCTACATTTCCAGGAGAATTAGTTGATAATGTCCCAGAGGTTATTATCAATCCATGTCCTTCCTCAACATATTGTTTTATTGCTTGAATTTCAGAATCAGAAAATTCCCAATTACTTCCAGGAATATACCCTCCATCCTGCCAAGAATCAGAAATAATGAGAACATCTGCATCACTTTGTTTTAATAAATCATAAGTAGTTTCTTTATTCTTAAAACTTTCATAATCTATCTCTACTTTATAATCTCCATAATTAAACCAATTTTCATTTAAATCTGGAAAAATAGTATATTGAGAGTATCCTGATGCCCCCCATGAATCAAGAACAACTGCCTTTATTTTACCTTTATAATCTTTAATTATTGCTTCTTTTTTTAAACTATTATCAAAAACAACATTTTCTCCATTCACAGAATCAATTGATATAGTTATTTCAAAAGTTTTTTCCTGTGTAGAAACATAAATAAAATCTAATGAAACTTCAGAACCTGCCTCTATAGAATCAATTATTCTTGTGCTTTGTTCTATCCCATCAACCAAGAATCTCACTTTTACATTAGTTTCATCATTTAATCCATTATTCTTTATAATTGCCTTTATATTTATAGGAGTGTTTGTATCATAAATATTTTTTGATTCAATATTATTTACTGTTAACTCATGTCCCTGAGGATAGACTTTTAATAATGCTTGTAATGCATCAACTACACCCCATCCATATATATTATCAGGCCCTTTTTCACCTTTGTCTAAAGAACTATTCATTAATAATTCTCTTATTTCATCTGAATTTAAACTTGAATTTGCTTCTTTTAGCAATGCAACAACCCCTGCCACATGTGGAGTAGCCATTGATGTTCCACTAAGAGATCTATATTTATTTTTTGTGCCTAAATCAGGAGCCATAATATCTACTCCAGGAGCACTTACTTCTGGTTTTATTCTTCCATCTTTTGTTGGGCCTCTTGAAGAAAAACTAGCAATTTCTTTATTATCATCAATTGCACCAACAGTTATTACTTTTTTTGCAGAAGCAGGAATTCCTACAGTATTTCCACTTGGTCCTCTGTTCCCAGCTGCAACAACAAAATTTATTCCATTTTCAACAGCAGTAGTTGCAGCTATTTCTACAGGAGTTGTACCATCACTGTTTATATTTGCTCCAAGACTCATACTAATAATAGATATATTATATCTGTCCTTATTTTGAATTGTCCATTCAATTCCTGCAATAACATCAGAAAAAGAACCAGAACCCCAAGAATTTAAAACCTTTACTCCAACTAATTTAGCCTGAGGGGCAACTCCTTTGTAAATTCCTTTGCTTCCTCCAGTTCCAGCAGCAATTCCTGCAACATGAGTACCATGAAAATGATCATCATAAGGAGCTTGTCTAAAGTTAACAAAATCTTTAAATCCTACAATTTTTGGATCATTTGTCTCAAGATTATCATCTAAATCGTCTAAACTTTCGTGATTTGGATCTATTCCAGTGTCTATTACTGCTATTGTGACATTTTCTCCAGTTAAACCAAATTCAGAATAAGCAATATCTCCTTTTATTACTTTTACACTTTCATCTAAAAGTGTATGAACCTTAAGATTGGGATAACAATCTTTTATTAAGTCTATTCTTGTTTTCAAGAATTCACACTCTTGTTTTGAAATACCAAGAGCTAGACCATTAAATGCATCTTCAAACTCCCCTAATAATTCAATATCTGCACCTATAGTTTTCCCAAGATTTTTTTCTATTTGTTGTTTTAAAACAATATGTTCTTCTCTAACTTGATTTTTATAAGCAATTCCTCCAGCACGATTCTTGAAAAATGGTTCTGATTCTAACTCGATGATATAACCTTCATTTTCTTCAATTGGGGAATCTGTTGAAGATATAGAAGATTCTATAAGTAAGATCTCTTCTATAGATTCTTCTCCAGAAGGACGTAAAGTACTCAATTCTCCTTCTAACTCTTGATTATTTATTTTAGAATCATTATTTATGAGGATATTAAAAATAATTAAAAAAGCAAATAAAATAATTATAGATGCAAAAATAATAATAAATACACTAAGAGTTTTCTTTTTATGCCTCTTTCTTTTCATTTAATTACATACAAAAATTACATATAAATACTTATCTCATTTAATTTTATAACACTATTGATCAATAAATAGACTTATAAAATTATAGCCCCACCAGGATTCGAACCTGAGTCTCGAGGTCCAAAGCCTCGTATCCTTGGCCAGCTAGACGATAGGGCTGCTCTGATTAAAATAAGTTTTTATCTTATTAAGATGCTTCGGGTTACTAAAACCAATCAATTTATAAAACTTTTCGATTTCAGATTTTTTAGTTATAACAATATCTTCATTATTGATTAGTTTAGAAGGAGCAATACCCAATTTTATTAAACCATCCCTCAAATCTTTTAATAATGTTATATTATGGTTTGTAAACTGAATCTGATAACTATTTTGATTAGTTAATCTATAAAAAGAACCATCAGTATCATATAAACCTCTCAAACACATAGCAAGAAATTTATCATTCTCCTTTATCCAACTAGGAATTGTTGATTGATTAATAATTTTATTTCCAGGTTTAAAGCCGTTTTCTTCAAAAAAATTTACTATTCTAACACTGTCAATTATAACATATATACAATTTACTATCTTAGAAAAAGAAATTCTAGCTTTAATTCCAAAAAGTTCTTCGCATAATGGTTTAACATAATTTACTAAATATTGTTTATCATTAATAGAATGTCCAGCTATTTTAATATGATAAACCCCAATTTTATATTCTTTCATTTTTTGTATGTGTCCATCACCTAAAATAATACCCCATAATTCTGCTAATTTTTCATTTTTATTTGGAATTTTAATTTCTTTGGTGTTCCCTTTAGAATTAAATCCTCCTTTAGATCTTCCCCAATTATAGTCTAATTCTTTTATTATAAATTTTCTATACTTTTCTTTTAGGGATAATTTATTGAATATAAATTTGTCTATCAAAATATCTTCATTAACAAAAGACCATAATTTGCCATATTTAATTCCGAGAATTTCAGCAAATTTAGGCCAGGTTAAACTAAGCTTTTCTTTCTCTTTCCTTAAGAGTTCTTTCTGTTTTCCTTTTTTTAAAAGTAATTTCATCATGGATTATGGTAAATTAACTATTTAAATTTTTACTGACCGCTGTACAACGGTATGTTTAAAAACCAAAATCACAATAAAATAAAATGGCAAAATCAAAAACCTCAAAATCAACCCAAACTCTTATGGAAAAGCCAGTATGGCTAAAATACACAGAGGAAGAAATAAAAGCAATAATATTAAAACTTGCAAATAAAGGTATGACTTCAGAAAAGATAGGCCTTGCCCTTCGAGACCAATATGGTATACCCAAAGTGAAATTATATAATCTAAAGATAAGCAAGATATTAAAGGAAAAAGAAATTTTTGAAGAGCCAACTAATAAAAATCTAAAGATAAAATTTGATAGGATAATAGAACATCATAAAAAAAATAGGCATGATAGAGTAGCAGAAAGATCACTTGTAATAACAAATGCAAAATTGAAAAAAAGAGAAGACTATATTAACAAAAGTAAGTAATTAATACTGTTAAAATAAATCAGGGAATAAAAAGAGGATGATAGAAACAGAAATTAAAAAATTTTCAGCTGAATTATTAGAAAATTTAAATGACAAAAAGATCCAGATTATAGGCCATTATGACAGTGATGGTATAAGTTCTACTGCAATAATTTCAAAAACCTTGGAAAGATTAGAAAAACAATTTTCTCTGAAGATTGTAAAACAACTGACTGAAAAGGAGATATTATCTTTACCAAAGGATAAAATAATAATTTTTTTGGACCTTGGTTCAGGGAGTATTGAAAAACTTAAAGAATTAAAAAACACCATTTTCATAATAGATCATCATGAAATTTCTAACAAAGAAGAATTGAAAGAAATAAAGAACATAAAGATCATAAATCCAACTTTGATAGAGGAAACAGAAAATTTATGCACTAGCGAACTAAGTTATCTTATATCAAGAGAGATTTCCTCCGATAATATTGATCTTGCTTATCTTGCTATTATAGGAATGATTGGAGATGTAATGGACAGACAAATAAGCAAGATAAGAAATAAGATAATAAAGGATGCTAAGGTTATAATAAAAAAAGGACTATTAGTTTATCCATCAACACGTCCAATTGATAGAACTCTAGAATATAGTTCAAAGTTCTTTATTCCAGGTGTTACAGGGGATAAAAAAGGAGCTTATGAATTATTAAAAGAAGCGGGCATTGAAAAGATAGGAAAAAATTACAAATCCTTAATAGATTTCTCAAATCAAGAAATGAAAAAGCTCGTAACAACAATAATGTTAAGAGTTCCCTCAAAAGAAGAAGAATATATTGGAAATATATACCTTATAAAATTCTTTAATAAAATAGAAGATGTAAGAGAGATATCTGCAATAATAAATGCTTGTAGCAGGATGGATGAACCAGAAACAGCTTTATTAGTATGCCTGGGAAATTTTCAAGCAAGAAAAAAAGCAGAAAGAATATATATAAAATACAGGCAGCAGATAATCTCTGGTTTGCGTTATGTGGAAAAAGATAGCAGCATATTGGGCGAGGAATATATAATAATTAATGCTAAAGACAATATAAAGGATACAATAATAGGAACAATAGCATCAATTCTTTCCTTCTCTTCAATTTATGATGATGGGAAAATAATAATAGCAATGGCTTATAGCGAAGATAAAATAAAAGTATCGGCAAGAATATCAGGGAAGAACAAAGATTCAAATGTAAATTTGAAAGAATTAATGGATTCCTTGACAGAAGTCATAGGAGGGGAATCAGGAGGACACAAAATGGCGGCAGGATGTTTAATAGATAAGAAAGACGAAGAAAAATTTATAGATATGATAAAAAAAAGATTTGAATATGAAGTGATAAAAGTGAAGAACAACCAAAATATTTAAAAAACCTCAAATATACTAATTTTTATGAAAAACAAATTTTTAAAAATAAGATGCCAGGGCTGCAAAAATGAACAGATTATATTTGAAGGCGCAACAACAAAGGTAAAATGCCTTATATGTGATGCTACAATTGCAGAACCTGCTGGTGGAAAAGCAAAAATATATGCAAGAGTAGTGGAAATTTTGAATTAAAATCTTAATAAATTTTTATTAATATTATATACTAGATACAGGAACACATTGTGGTCCAGGTCCGCTGCCGTCATCAAAACATCTTTGGTTGCTTAGACATTTTTGTTTGCAGACAGGACATATAGAAACAGCAGGCTCCTCCCATGGTTTTAATGGAGGGCTGCAAACAGCATTTTCTCCTTCACTATTAATACATGTTGTTCCATGGATACTGTCAACTTGCCGTGATATCCTAGATTTTATGAATAGAACTAAAATATTATCAAAGATTCTATAAAATTTGCTTTAATAATTGTAATAACAAATACCGACGATAATTTAGTTTATTAATAATATTAAAATACCATGAGTAAGAAATTTGCTTATTTTCTGAACATTTTTTTATGATTCATATCATGATAACTTGACAATATCCCACAAACAAATGGTTTCTTCATATAACATATGTTATAAAATGAAACCATATAAATATTCTATTTAGAATAATAAAAAAACTCATCAAAACCTTTATAACCTGAAAATATGACTCTTCTATTATGATTGATAAATTAGAAGAAGGGCAAATTGTTCAATGTACTGTAGAAAAAATAATAGGAACAATAGTTTTTGTTAGTATTGATGGTTATAATGAAGAGGGGACGATAACCAGTACTGAAATATCTCCTGGAAGAATAAGAAACTTAAGAGAATATGTTATACCTGGCAAAAAAATTGTTTGTAAAATTTTAAGTATAAAAAATGGTAAGTTCTATTTGTCGTTAAGAAGAGTAACTCAGTCAGCAAGAAAAGAACTTCTTGATAAAATCTCAAGGGAAAAAAGCGTATCTGCTATCTTAAAAACAGTACTTGGAAAAGAAAAATCCGAAAAAGTAATAGAAAAGATAACAAAAGATTACAATTTGATAGATTTTTTTGAAGATGCAAAAAATGATTCCAGTATAATCAAAGAATATTTATCAAAAGAAGAGGCAGAAAAAATAATAAAAATAATAGAATCAAAAAAAGACAAAAACAAAGAGATAAGGCAAATATTCAACCTTTCCACTAAGTCATCAAATGGGATAATAACAATAAAAAAGATACTTCTTGACCTATCTAAAAAATATAACTGCACTATAAGTTATATAGCTGCAGGAAAGTACAGGATATTATTCAAAGGAGAAGACTTTAAGATATTAAAGGCAGAAAATAACAAGTTTACTGAAGAAATAGAAAAGACTTCTAAAAAAAATAACTGTGAATTCTCTATTCAAAAGAGTTAAGACTAAATCATTTAGAGGATTAATTATCTTTATTTCTTTTCTAGAATTATCTTGCCTTTTTTAATCTTTATTTCCAAATAATCTCCTTCTTTTAAGCCAGATTTTTTAATTTTTTTTGGAGGGATAACAACAATCCATTTATTATATATTTTATTTCCTACCTTTCTAGACAATTGTTTTTGGAGTCTCATATAATTAAATATTAAATAAACTATATAAAATTTTAGGAACCGAAAGATATATAAATATAGGTACCTAATTATTGGATGGAAAAAGAAAATTTTAGTAAAAGAGGTTTGAATTTTTCAATATCAAAATACAAAATCTTAGATGAAACTTTATTTATACCTCATATAAGATCAAGTTCAGAAGCATCCATACCCTCTGAAATTCTAAATAAATTCAAATTTGCTAGAAATAAAGATCCAGTGGTTCTTATAGAAATATTATCAAAATATGATAAAATTATAAGAATAAAAAAACTAAAGCATGATGGAAATAGTTTTATTATATCTTTAAAAAAAGAGAAAGATTTAGAAGATAAAAAGATTAAAATTCTAGATATAAAAAATTCAGAGGAACTTCAAAAAAGATCCAAAATTTTAAACAATAGTAAAATAAAAGTAGATTCTATCATTCCAAAATTTACAATTCATTGCTCATTACCATGTATAAATTCAAAAGAAATAGCTCCTATTTACTTATTTAAAAAAGATTCAAATATAATTGCTAGAAGTTATTTAAGCCATAAAGATATTATTTTTAAAGAACAATTTGAATTAGACGAATTAGCATGTTCGTGCATAGGATTATATGAAGCTGAAGGAGGAAAAACAACAGCTTCTTTCACCAATTCTCAACCTAGAATAATCAATACAATGTTACAATTTATTGAAGAAGTTTCTAATATAAAAAGAAATGCTTTAACAGCATCAATAAATTGTAATTACAACATAGAATCAAAAAAAAGAAATTTAGAGGAGTTTTGGAAAGATCAAACAGGAATTGAAAAATTTCAAACAAACCTGCATCTAAGTGAGAATAGCAAAGCTCCGCAAGGAATTTTACAGATATATTTTGGATCAAAAATATTAAAAGAATTTATGTGTGGTATGTTCAATCTTGTTTTTGAGAATAATAATATAGATCAAACTGCAGTATTAAGAGGGATTTTATCCGGAGATGGTAGCCCAATAAAACAAACATCTAATTATATAACACATCATATAGCAACAGATAAAAAACACATACAATTTCAAGAAAGATTTATTTATAAAATATGTAAAGGAAATGTCTCAACAATTAAGAAAATAAATGATGCAAAGATAGTGTTATACAACAATTGGATAACTAATTTAGAATTTTTATTTTTAGATCCTTACAAATTTAACATAATAAATAGACTAAAATTCGCAGAAAAATTTTTAAATTTAAGAACTACAAAAGAATTAATTGAAATGAAAAATGGAAAACTTATAAAGAGTTTAGATATAGCTCAAAATAAATTATTAGTTAAACCATTAATAAAAGCAGATTTAATTAGACTTACTCAAATAGATCCAAAACCAAATAAGAAATACAAGATTTATTTAACAGAAAAAGGAATAAAAAAGCAAAAAGAGCTAAAATATTTTATAAAAAACCTATATCCAAATTATATCAAAGATATTGAGAATTTTAACACTCAATTAAAACAATTTAATCTCACATAAAATCGCCTAATCCTTTTTGACCTTTTTTTACTTTGAGATCTTTTTCATCTAATGTTTCCAGTATAGGAATTCCATATTGACCATCAAATCCACCTTTTATCTTAACTTTTCCATCTCTATTGGTTAAAATGGCATCAGTTGTTTTAATTGAAACAACTTCATTTAATTCTTCACTAGAAGCTCTCAACAAAATATTAAATTCATTTCCAAATCTCTCAATTAACTTATTATATTCAGTCCAAACTCTTTTTGATGTTGCAGAAGTTTTTAATAAAACTGCAAGTAATTCTTGCAAAGGTATCAATGCTTTAAATGGTATAGCATTTTTAGGTTTATAGCCAATAGGCCTGTCCGCAAGTTCTTCTATTCTTTCTTCTACACCAATAGTCAATTTCTTCTTGCAAACAGGACAAATCCAGTTCAATTTTTTGGCTTCCTCTGGAGAACAAGAAAAATTGCAATTTCTATGTCCTGTTAAATGATATTTGCCAAATAAAGGACTTACTTCAATAGTTTCTTTTAATCCTTTTCTTGTTCTAATAGCTTTTATTATATTATCATAACTTAATTCTTCTAACTCGAAAACTGTAGCTTCTCTTCCTAAACGATGAGGCCAGAATGAATGTGCATCAGAATTACTTAATATAGTATATTTATCTAATTTTGACAATCTCCAATTCATTGCAGGATCGCTACTTAATCCTGTCTCAATAGCATAAATGTGTTTTGATTGATCTAAAAAACATTCTTCTACTGAATTAAATCCACTTTGAGAGCCAAACAATCCAAACCATGGCGTCCAAGCATGTGCTGGAATAATTTCTATTTTATCATCTATATCTTTTAAATCCTTGACTAAGTCTCTGCATGTAATTCCAAATATAGGCCTTCCGTCATAATCCAATCTGCCTTTACTTCCTAGATAACTGGTTATTTTATCTGCTATTTTTGTGTTAGGAGCAAAAATCAGTAAGTGTACTGCTCTTCTCTTTCCTCCTTGAGAAAACATTAAACTAACTTCTGTCTGCCATATAAAAGGAAAACCTGTTTTTGTTCTAAGAATTCCAAAAGCATCTTCTTTCAATTTTTCATCTATTTCTTTTCTTCTCAATGGATGCTGAAAATCTCCAATCCCTAATAAATCCAATCCTTTGATCCTTGCGTACTTTTCAAGATTCTCTATACTGATATTCTTGCTTGTTGCACGGGCATATTTGGAATGTATCTGCAAATCTGCAAAAATTTCATTATCTTTTTTCATTTTTGATTAATATTTATAGTATAAAGATAAAACAAAGTTTTTATAGATTTTCATTAAAAAACCTTATAAAATAATATATATTAAGCAGTTCTACAGCAAGAAACATCTACTGTATTAAATGAAGTTCCATCATTATTTCCACCATAACAACCATTCCCTTCCATGCTATTATCATTATCTGAGGTGTCAGTACTATGAGCACATCCGGTAACTGACCATCCATTTTCATCTTTGCATCTTAAACCATAACTGGTACCAGAACTACCCGCAGCAGTACTTGCTCCGCTAATTACTTGTACAACATCATTTACAGGTACTGAACTTGATGCAGTAGAAGAGACAATACTTGCCCCACCGCCTTCATTTGTTCTAACTACAACACATTCAAGACTTCCTCCTCCACTTACAGTCCCACATCCCCAGCCACTTCCTATTTTCTGTATAACTTGCCCATCAAAACAAGCAGGCATTTCTATTTCATCAAAACTATGTCCCATAACACTCGGAGCTAATCCAGAATTATAAGCATATGTAAGCCCAATACCAATTAAAAAAATCATTATTAAAAATATAATATAAATTGTTCTACCAGACAGAGAAATTGTAAGTTTACGATTTTTTAACTCTTTCTCTCTCTCTTCTTTTTTGTTAACCATCTTTTATAAATTAATTTAATCTAAATAACTATTTAAATTATTCTTAATCTAATTTTTATTTTATAAAGAAATCTTTTTATAAAGTGTAATTAAAATATTTTATAGAGAAAAAGTTTTTATAGATTAAGGTATCTCAAGATAATTTAGGAGTTGCAGAACATCGCCGCTTGAATTAGTTACATTTGAGACAGTGATCTGGACTAATGCAAGCAGCCACATGAACAATATCCAGTTAACAGCTAATATCAATATTAAATTAGGTTTTTTAGTAAATCTTATTCTATAAAACATATATATGTTAATAAAAGAAAGATAAATTGAAATAAGGAATAAGAACCTCAAATCAGAAACAATCCCTGCAATATTTATTTCAGCTCTTTGATATTTATTCAATTTTTTATAATCTGCCAGGTTAAATCTTGTAACTCCTAACTTATCCACATTAGAGTTAAAAAAGTCAGGTACAGTACTCAATAAATCAAGTTGGTAATAACTTTCAATTCCATATTTTTCCAAAACCCTTTGATGCCCTCTTTCATGGAAATAAGTTGATACCTGAACAAGATAAGGCAAAATAAAAAATATTGTTATGAATAAAAAGGCTGCAACATGAAAAACCTTTTTTATCTCGCTTTTAACAAACTCATCCATTTTTTATATTAATAAATTAAAAATAATAAAATTAATCTTACCCTCTTTTTATTAATTAAATATCTAAATAAAAAATAGTTTATAAATATTCTCAAATCAAAAAAACTTATACCTCTTCATCAGTTATTCCCTTAATATTAACATAAAAAACACATTCATTATCTGGGAGATTTGGACTATCAATCAATTTTGCAACTCTGCTTCCCTTTTTTCCTCTTCTTATGTAAATTCTAAAAGTAGAGTTATGGACAATAAAACCATTTGCAATATAATTCTTATTTTCTGGCACTGAAAAATCATAAAATAGCTCATTTTCAGAGTTTTCTTTTATATTTATCTCTCTTATTTTTTCAAATCTTATATCAGAATTTAATATTTTAAAGATAAAATCAACTTTTTGTTTAATCTGCTTATCTGAGATTTTTATATTCATCAAAACAGAAAAAGCTTTTTCAAGTTCTTTCCTATTAATCCAATTATAATCTTTTGGTCTTGATTTGATTATTTTTGAGGGCTTTATTCCAGCATCTTTAAGAAGTTGCCATATATCTTTTCTATTTATTGGCATCATTTCTTTTTTATAAGTATTATTTACTTTCTCAATATTTTTCAATAATAATTTCTGCTTATCTAAAGCACTAAATCCTATTTGTAAATATCCTAAAACATCCCTATCAGCAATTCTAAGTATAGAAATCTTCTTTCTTCCTATATCAAATTTTATTGTAGATCTTACTCCAAATCTTAATAAAAATAATTGTAAATATCTCAAAATCTGTTTCTCTTTCTGTGAAACACTAATAGTTGGCCTATTTTTATCTATATGACCTTCGGCATCAACAAATCCTCTAATAAAAGAACTAACAACAGAATCTTTACTTTTTCCAATTAAATCAAAGATATTAGGGCTTATTAACCTAAAAAATTCTCCTATCTCTTTTGAATTTATACTTAAATTATAACAATTTTTATTATTAATTTTGCTTATTTTTCCTTCTATATTAAAAGATTTCTTAAAAAGAATATTATAATTCTCTAATACTCCTATTCTTGCATCTCTAAATCTTAATCCTCCTCTCTCAAAATTTCCATCACCTAAAAAATATCCGCATATTTGTGAAAGTTCGGGATTCATAAAAGAAGGTATAACTAAATCTCTATGTTTATAGGTTTGAACAGGAACTAATTCTAACTGTAATCCATTAAAATAATGTTGAGTATTTTCTAAAACCGCAAAAGAAGTTGGATAATTCTGGTTTAACACTCTTCTTAATTGCCTTTTCGTTATCCCTATTTTACTGCATATTTCTTCTCTAGTTACATTTTCTTTTTTTAACTTTTCTTTTATTTTAATGCAAGAATCTTGAGACAATTTTCCAATTCTTTTAATATTAACAATTGGAAGTTTTTGCTCTTCTCCAAGAACAGTTATTTTTCCTGCCTGTGCAATAAAATCTCCTTCTCTTAGATCATTAGCTTCTTTTTCAATTAAAGAAAAATTGTCTATTGCAAAGAATCTATGTAAAGGAGAGCATTTTATTTGATTATTTGTCTTAATTTCATATATCTTTTTAACATCAGAATTAATAAAAACTAAATCAGAATCAGCATTTTTTAATTTTAATTCCTCTAGTTTCCCAGAAACAACTTTTTCTTGTTTCATGTTTTTAATTTCTTTTATGCTTCCATCAGAGAGTTGTATTAAACTCTCTCCTATCAAACAAGCATGCCCCAAAATATTCCCACCAACAGGAGTTGTTGGATCACCAAACATCATAGCAGGATTTGCCATGACCTGATTAGTCACATATACGGCCAAATTAAATTGTTCTGCCATTTTCATCAGATTATGTAAATATCTGTTTAATTTTTGCTGCCTATCAGCCAATTGACCACGCCCAGCAAATTCTGCCCTAAAATGAGCTGTCAAAGAATCAATTACAACAAGTCTTACAGGCTCGCCATTTTTTATCAGTTCTGCAACTTTATCTATCAATAATATTTGATGGTCAGAATTAAATGCTCTTGCAACTAATATATTTTTTAAAACACTCTCAGGATTTGCCCCTTTAGCTTCTGCAATTTGTCTGATTCTTTCAGGCCTAAACGTTCCTTCAGTATCAATAAAAACTGCTTTGCCTTCTGCTCCACCATGTTCAACAGGCAATTGTACATTGACTGACAAAGCTAATCCTAACTGAGTTTTTCCGCTTCCATATCCTCCAAATGCTTCTGTAATTGCCTTTGTTTCAATACCCTTTCCACCAAGCAGCTTATCAAATTCTTTGCTTCCACTAGTTATATTAAAAACTTCCTCTCTTTTCTTTGCAAATTCAAGTCCATCTTGAAAACCTAAATCCATCATCTTCCTTGCAGCTTGTATTGCTTTTCTTGCAACAGATTCGCCTAATCCTGATATATCAGATAATTCCTTTGGACCCATGACTGCAACACCCATCAAATCAAATATCCCTGCAGCTTCTAGTTTTTCAGCTGCAGCAGGTCCAATTCCAGGAAGATCACTTATCTTCATAGCTTCTTCATTCTTAGAATCTTTCTTCTTTTTGGAAATTTTAAGCTCTTCCTCAGTACCTTCATTTTTTGTCATAAAAATAACAGCAAAAAAATGTTTATAAGTATTACCAAAATCAGTTATATATATCCTAACTGAATTTTATGGACATCAAACAAAAACAAAGATAACTGCAAATAACAATATATCTATTACTACAAAAAACAAGAAAATACTATCTTCAACCCTCCCGCCAGCAGGTATAAATCCCCTGCTTATCATTTTAGAAGGCCAGAAAGGCTGTATTCCTTCTCTTGTAAATGAATCTATCATCAGATGTATAGAATAACCAAGAAAAAAGCCAAAACTGGCAACAGGTACAAAAATTGCAAGTAAAATTGATAATATTATTGCAAGTGTAAAACTATGAAACATCCCTCTATGTTTTGTAAAGAATTGAACAGGCTTAAATATGAAATTTTTTCCAATACCAGAAAAAGGATTATCAATGTTTGGGAGTAGGGTAGCAATAGCCATCATAATAATAAATACTGCTTTATCCGAAGCATAATTAATGAATATCACAGCAAATAATAAGGCTATAGCAAGATGAGTCTTTAATAACATGAGATATTATAGCAAAAGCCCTTAATAAATTTTAAGAAATGAATAATATTAAGCTTCAAGTTCTTTTATTAAACTATCAAGATGAACATCTTGAAATTTAGATGCAATTAGCTCATTATTATCATATAATGAATTCTTTCTGACTTGTCCAAAAAGTATTATTTCTTTCCCAATTAATTCTTCTTTTTTTACCATAAAAACTTCCTGATTCTCAAGTTCGTTTTGAGGAATTAATTTTAATAAATCATCAGAAAAGATAACTGTCCTCATAGAATCACTGCCATCATCAATAACAAAATTTAATAGCACTCTTTTATCTGAAATAACTTTTCCATGAACCCCACATTCATCTGTTTCACTTACCTTTTTTTTGCATTCTGGGCAAACTTTGAAAAATCTAGGTTCAAACATCTGTACTATATACGCCCTAATTGAAACAAAATCATTTATCATACAGTCATTTATATTTTTTCTAATAAACTGTCTTTCCAAAACTATATCCTTTATAACTTTACTTGATAATTTTATCTCTGAAAAAGACCCAAGATGCAATTCACCATTCCTTAATCCTGCGTTTGTTATTTCAACAAAATCTCCTTCCTTTATTTTATTGTTATAAAAAAGATCTATATGATTTTCATCCCATAAAACAACTCTTATATTGCCAGTATTATCTGCCAGCATAAAATTTACAACTCTGCCGCTTCTTCCATTTTTATTGAATTCTCTTATGGGGGATAAATTTATTACCAGTCCAACAACATTTATTTTCCTCATACCAAGAGATATCTGGTTTATCTTTATTTCTTGCTTGTCAAAATTTATATTCAATTCAGCTGCTACAACTTGCGCAGCGCCACTCTTGCTTATCAATCCAGAAAGCTTGGCTTGTTTAGCTTCTATTCTTCTTTTTATCTCATCGTTAGGAAGCCCAGAACTAGTTGAAATCAATTCTACAAGTTGTTCATAATTTCCATCCATCTTTTATTTTATTCCTATTTTTTATAAAAACAAATTAAGTAAATTATCACCATTTATAATGATTATGCTTCTAAACTAAATAGAAAAAATTAAATTAAGATTTCAAATACTTTTCTTTAATATAATCTATAAAAGGTTTTTCTTCTTTTTCTATTTGATACTCATCTAAAACATTATAATAATCCTCTAAATCTTCGATAGGTATATCTATCAAAGGATAGCCCTTTTTCCATAAAATCCAATTCATTAATAATCTAGATAATCTAGAATTTCCATCTACAAATGGCTGTATTGAAATTAATTTTAAATGTATTAAAGCAGCTAGTTCTATTGGATGTAATCTTCTATTTTCTGCTCTATACCATTTAAAGAAGACACTTAATTCTCTATTAACTTCATTCCATTTAGGGGGGATATAACTTGTTCCAGCTATTTTGACATCCCTTTTAAGTTCACTTCTTAATTTTCCAGCAATTAAATCTTCTACTCCTAAAAAAAGAATTTTATGCATCTTTTCAATAAATTTTAAATCAAATTTTCCTTTATATTTTGTTATAGCTATAATTCCTTTCTCATGATTTTCAATTTCTTTTGCTGTTCTCAAACTTTTAAAATCTTTAGGTATAATTCCTTCTCTTAATATTAAAGAAGTTTGTCTTAATGTTACATTCAGTCCTGATAATTTGCTGCTATCATAGGTATATCTTATTATAAATTCTTTTAATTTTTGTTCCTTTTCTAAAGGACTTAGTCTTGCTAATTCTTTCTTATAAATATTCTTTTTATTTTCTATACTTTCAACATCTTCTTTAGAAAAGAATTTAAATTTCTTTCTTTCTATTTCCATTAAAAATTCTTTTTTTAACCTTTCAAGTCTTTCTTTTGGAGGAAGAGTTTTTCCAATATACTTGCTTTTTTGGGTTATCTTCTTTCCTTTTCTTATTGGATGAATCAAAACCCAATATTCTTTATCGTGGCTTTTAATTTTTCTTACAAATACCATAAATAATTTATTCACTACACTTATTTAAACCTTTGTTTTATTCACTACATCTAACACAAAATCATAACCAAACTAAATCTTTATAAACAAACATGACAAAAAATTAATATGGGTACAGCAGCTATAAAAGTAAAGATAATGCCGACAAATCCAAAGGCAAACTTAGATAACATACAAAAAAAAGCAGAAAAAATAATAAAAGATAGTGGAAGTAAGAATGTAAGTTCTGAAAGAGAACCTATAGCCTTTGGCTTAACAGCAATTATAACACTCTTTTCATGGAAAGAAGAGGATTCAACAGATGACCTTCTTGATAAATTAAGGGAAATAGAAGATATTAGTTCTGCTGAAGTTATTGATTTTAGAAGAGCTTTTGGATAATTAATAAAATAAGAATATTTTTAATAAAATGGACAGCAATAAGCTACAGCATCTGTTGATTTATAGGGTCCAAATTTACAGCTTTCTATTATTCCTGCATTGCTTCCTAAAAGTGCAACGTTGTTATTTACAGCATCGTTGAGATTTTCATAATTTACTGTAAAAATACATTTTCCTACATTTCTTTCTTTACATATCTCATCTCCCGTTACTGTTCTATTTGCACTAGGAATAGAAACACTATAGATGTTACAATTGTTTAACATATTCAAGACTCCAGGATAAGTCACAAGATTATTAATCTTAGAGTCAATCTCCTTCTTCGTATAAACATCTACCAATGGTGCAGAAACAATACAAGAATCATAACACTTATTATAACAACTGATTGATCTACTTCCCACTGTAACATTTTTACATGAGGATGTACAGATTTTCGAACATTCACGGCTATTATCTGTCTTTACAATAACATTTCCAGTTATACTCATAGTTGCAAACGATGCAAAAATAGCAACAATCAAAGAAATTCCAACAATAGTCCAAATATGACTACTTTTCATTCTGTCCCTCTTTTTCATTTCACTTTAACTATCATTATAGAGTTTATAAATATTATTAATTCTTAGATTTTATTTTTCCGTAAATCCAACTGATAATAGAACAAACAATTACAAATAATATAATTGATAAAAATAAAACAAACCAAAAATTGAGACCATTATTAGCATTACAATTAAAAATTCCGGCACCATATTCATTAATACATAATCCTAATTCATATGGAATGTATAAAGAAAAAGGAAATGTTATTGTAAAATAAATTAAATAAGCTGCAGTCCCAATAATTCCTCCCTTCAACCAATAAGGCCAATTTTTCCAACCCATTATTATCTTAATAAAAGGTTATTTTTAAATTATCTCAATTTCATTAAATTTATAATTAATCTTATTCTAATAAATATATATGGTAATATCAAAAGAAAATGCAGAAATAATAAAAAAGCAACTCCTGCAACAAATAGAAACATTACCTACAGAGAATAAGGGTAAATTGAAAGAATATATAAAAACTCTCAACGAAGAGCAATTAGAAGAATTTCTAAAGCAAAATAATATCCAAACTACGACTAAATCACAAAATCAAGTCCAAAGTGAGGATGAAAATGAAAAACCTATTTTTCAATCAATTGTAGAAGGAGAAATTCCTTCTTATCAAATAGCAGAAAATAAAGAAGCTATAGCAATACTTGAATTAAATCCATTATCTCTTGGTCATACTATAATAATCCCAAAAAAACAAACAACTGTTGAAAAATTACCAAAACAGGTTTTTAATCTTGCTCAAAAAGTATCAAAAAAAATAAAAATAAAATTAAAGCCCCATGATATAAAAATTGAAACCTCCTCTTTTCAGGATTATCCTATGATAAATATAATACCAATTTACAAGAATAAATCTCTACAAAAAATAAAAGCAGAAACAAAACAACTTGAAGAATTAAAGTCAAAATTAGAGATAAAAAAAAGAAATAGAACAATTTCAGTTAAAAGAAAGCAAAATACTAATAAAAACAAAAAGATTAAATCAAATTTAAAAGAAATTTCTTTCAGGATACCTTAAAAAATATTAGACTATTTTCAATCCTTTAATTCTTTCAAAATGTTTTCTATTATTTGTCTTAATTGAGAAACCTTCACTTAAAGCGATTACTCCTATAAACAAATCTCTTTTTTCAATAATATTACCGCTCTTTACAAGAAGGGCATATTGTCTTCCTGATTCTTCTGCACTTTTTAAAGTAAAATTTAATATTATTAATTTTTCAGTAAGTTTTTTTATAGCAAGAAGTTCATTTTCAGTATTTTCTAGCCTATAAATTCCAGAATATAATTCGAAAATATTGATAATTGTAGTAGCTAAAATATCTTTTTCCTCATGATCCCTAATCCACTGAACTGCTTCTTTTTTATTTTTTAAGAGATCAATTAGAAAGTCACTATCTAAACAGATGGGATTTTCCATTTTTTCCATCCTTTCCTAAAATCTTTCTTCATCTTTTTTACTTCCTTATCAGAAATATTCCAGCTGCCTGCTAAATCACTTAATTTATCTGATTTCATTTTTCCTTCCTTCAAAGTATGAATTACTTCATCAAAAGATACAGGTCTATTACTTCTCCTCTGTAATTCAGAAGCTAAATGCAAAAGCCAAATATAATTTTCATTACTTACTTTAACAGTCTTCGATGCCATTTTTATACTAAGTTACTTAGTAACTTAATGTATATAAATCTTACTATAACCTTTTTTGGAAATTTTACAAAAAGTTTTAAAGATTAAAGATATAATATAATACATGAAAGAAACTATAAATAATATTGATAGAGAAAGAGCCATAAAAGCATCAAAAAGCATGGATAAGATAAGAAAATCTAAAAAATTTGATGGAGGAAAAAAAGGAACTCAAATTGTAAGATTATGGAGAGATAAAAGAAAAATAAGTTTACTAAAAGATAATTAAACTTATTTTGATTATTTAATATCTTCTAGCTTTACCAAAACTGTTTCTATTTCTGTTTCCTTTAAAAGTTCTATTTTTACTAAAAGAACTTCTTTTTCTTCCACCACCGCTGTGACCAGATCTTCTTTCTCCTCTGCCTTCACTAGATCTTTCCCCACTTTCTCCTCTGCCTCCAGAATAACTAGAACCTCTTTCTCTTCTGTCCCTACTACCTGTAGGCCTGGGCCTTCTATCTTTTCTCTCTCCCCTATAACTTCCTCCTTCTTTAGACCTTCTATTATAACTGCTCCTGCCCATTGGTCTATTGCTTTCTCTTCCCCCTTCAGCAGGTCTTCTAAAATTACTTCTTTCTCTTTCTCTGGAAAAACTAACAAATAATTCCTCTACTTCTGGGGCTTCCTCACGCGTTATTATCAAAGACTTATCGTTTAAAACTTTACGAAAATTATCATAATCTCTGGAAGAAACTAAACTCACTGCTTTGCCTTCTTTTCCTGCTCTTGCAGTTCTTCCTATTCTATGGATATATTCTGTACTTGTTTTAGGAATATCATAATTATAAACATGAGAAACATTTGGAATATCAAGTCCTCTTGCAGCAATATCTGTACAGATTAAAATATAAGTTTCATTAGAATGAAACGATTTCATAACTGAAGTCCTTTTATTTTGAGGTAATCCTCCATGAATTGCCAGCGAATGTAATCCATATCTTTGTAAATTACCTGCAAGAAGATTAGTATTTCTTCTGGTATTGCAAAAAACCATGACCAAGCCGGATTCTTCTTCTTTTAAAAGATGGGCAAGTAAAGAAAATTTCTTTTTCTGGTCAATGTCATAATAAATCTGGGTTAATTTTGAAGCATCTACATAAGATTCAACCGAAACATATATTGGATCTTTCATAGATTTTTTAGATAGTTTTTCTATATCATTAGAAATTGTTGCTGAAAAAAGCAAAGTTTGTCTATTCTTTGGGCATACGCTAATTATTTTATATACATCATCAATAAATCCCATATCGAGCATCTTGTCTGCTTCATCTAAAACTAAAAATCTTATTTTACTTAGATTAAGGGTTCTTCTATTCAGATGATCTAAAATTCTGCCAGGGGTGCCGACAATAATATCTGCTCTTGAAATAGCTTCTATTTGAGGATTTATTGAGACTCCTCCATAAATTTCAGCCATCTTCAAATTATAATATTTTGAAAACATTCTTAAATGTTTAGTTACCTGATCAGCAAGTTCTCTAGTCGGAGTTAAAATAAGAGCCTGAATACCTTTTCCTCTATCAGTTTTTTGTATAATTCCTGCACCAAAAGCCAAAGTTTTTCCAGAGCCAGTAGCAGAGCTGCCTAAAACATCGCGTCCCTCTAAAATTAAAGGGATAGTTTTCTCCTGAATCTCACTTGGTTCACTGAATTTAGCATCTTCAATAGACCTTAAAAGATTCTCATTCAAATTTAATTTCTTAAAATTTTTCATATATTGTAATTAATAAATAAAAGAAATAGTTGACTACTTCTATATTCTATAGGTATATATTCAAAAATTACTATTTAAATCTAACTTCATGTAAAAATTAAGGATAGAGGCCTATTAAAGAATCAATAGAAATATTTCCTGAGCCCAAAAATAATAATGCAAGGGTACCACCAAGAATCATTAAATCAAATTCCCATCCAGTGCCTTGACGTGAAAAAAATGGAATATTCCATACAAACATTTTTTTATAAATAGCACCGAACATTACTATACTTAATATAATTGCAGCAATCTGTGTATAAAAACCTAAAATTGAACCAAGTCCTCCTAATATTTCTACAAGCCCTAAAATAAATATGAATGTTGCAGACATTCCCATACCACCACTCATTTTTGAGGAATTTAATAATTTTGGAAGCCCATGATAAATAAATATAATTCCAATTACAAGTCTTAAAATTAATAATCCAATATCCCCAAAATTATTTAATATCAACATTTTTTTATCTTTTACTCTTAAATTTAATACCTATATACATCCCCAATATAAATGGAAGAGCTATAAAAATAATAATCCCTGCAAATATACCAAACCAATCATCTCGTCTTTCAGGAGAACGAAATAGAATATCAAGCGATTTCTCAAGATTATTAGTTATTGATAAAAGAACAAACAAAAACATAATAACAAGTATAATTAATACTGAAAATGAAATTTTAAGGCCCTTTGAACCCCAGTTCAATTTCCAATCAAGAGTATCTTCAATATAAAGCCTTTTTTTGCTTTTTATATTCCCCTTTTTCATTAATTAATAAATAAAATTTACTATTTAAATCTTATTAAAAACAAAAAGTAGATTAAAAAATCTTATATTTAAAGGATATAAACAATAGTGATAAAAATGCTAAAAGGAAACTTGGAGTAAATGGTATTCCTTGTTTTATTAATATTTTTTTCTTATGATATTTTCTTATTATTTTTAATTCTTCTTTAGAAATTCCTTCCCACCTAGATCTTATTATTTTGCCTTTCACAATAATGTCTCTATAAAGCCAGTCTCCTTCAGTAACCTGCTTTGCATCAAGATTTCTGATCATGCAACCCTCTTCAACAGATTTTGCAAAAACAAATAATAATGGGAATAATAAAATTATCAGCCCTATTAATAAAAATGGTATCATATTTAAAATATAAAAGATAATCAGCCACAATATTCCTAATATAAATGCTAGATTAAACATCAATTTATATTTCAAGGATTGTTTCTTTAATTCTTTCTTGAAATCATCAAAATTATAAGAAACTAAGAATAAAGACCACATAAAGGTATATATTGAACCTAAGGTCAAGAATAAAATAATAAAAAATAAGAATATCTCAAAATTAACAAGCCAATTTAAACTAAAGGGTAAAATTGCTCCAAGTGCAATTAATAATTTTGCATCTCCACCGGCAAATAATCTCATATAATAGAATAAATTGCCCAAGAATAAAAATATAAAAAATCCAAGAATTCCATTAAGTATAAAATAATGATTATCAGTATAAACACTTAAAAAAAGCCTGTAAGAAAGCGCAAAGGCAATCAAACTAAAATTCCAAATATTATCAACCTCTCTTCTTCTGAGGTCTTGTATTACTGCCCCAATTATCCAAACTAACCCTAAAAATATAAGAAAATAATTTTCACTAGATAAAATCATAATATATTAATATATTCTAATCAAAAAAACTTTGTATTTGTTTTGAGTTTTTAGGATGATCCAAAATCTAAAACTCTAAAGCTACTATCCTATTCTAAAGAATAGGGTTTTAGATTTATGGACATAATCAAATATCATTAAACCTCTTTAATTTAAAATAGAGAAAAGTCCTTATTAAAACTTATGAAGCAGTTTTTTCTTTCTTCTTTACTCTTCCACTTCCACCTTTCTTATACATATTATATCTTGCTTTTGCTCTCTTGTCAGTTCTGCTTTTCCTTTTTTCAGGCATTGAATAATCCATCCAAAGAAAAAGGTACATAGATTTAAAAAGTTTTAGAAAAATGAAAATTAATTAACACAGCATAACTGACCAGAATGAGCTGATAAATCATCAGGGGTTATAAGAAGATTTGTAATATCATATTGGTTTGCATTACATGATACTCCCTGAGCAGACCATTGAGGACAGGTTATTTGTTTTGCACAGCATATCTCATTAGGATGATTAGCTTTATCAGAAGCTAATACAAGAGAACTAGTATCTCTTTCATCTGTTGCGCAGGAAGTCTTCCATCCACCACTCCATCCAGAACAAGTTTTTCCAGAAATAACCCCACTTCCGCTGCAATCAACATTTCCGCATGCGCTTAATCCAACTCCCCTTGATTCCAAATCTCTGCATTTTAAATTTTGAGAAGGTTTATCTTTTTCAAAAACAACACTTCTTTCTCTTGTACAATAATCATAAGTGCCTGAGGTGGAACATGCTACTTGACATGCTTGGACAACTGTCTGGACATTTACCTGTCCCCCGCCAAATCCTACAATATTATTCCACAAGTTTCCCCAGCCGCTTGTGAATCCGAATATTAAAACAACCAAAACAACCAAAGCTAAAATAATCATTACTATAGTTCCTATAGTCATCTCTGCACCTTTTTTATTCATTCTAAACATTTTACACACCTTTTTTTGAGTCATATAAAAAAGAGTTTATCCTTTAAAAACCTTTTCAAATCTTTTTCTATAATTGTAACTAACAGAAATTATTTCTCCGTTTTGGTTATCAACAGGTTCTGCCAATAAATTATATGAATCTGCAATAGTGATATTCACATTTAGAATAATATGATTCTCATCCAATTCAATCTCGAAGTTATTAAATTCTCTTTCAACAATTCCCAATTCAGGCATTATATATCTCCCATTTTTGTCCTTATACTCGTTTAGATTATTTCTGAAATTCTCAATAAAAACATCTTTTCCTTGATTGGAAGAGAAATCTTTTGTTGATTTCTCAAATATATCATCTAAATAATAATCAAGATAAGATTCTTTCAAATAAATAGAATTTATACTATTTGGAACCTCTAATGTTAACTCTCTATTTTTATTTTCTGTAATAAACTGATAAAGAGCTATTGATGTTAATAATAATGTAGTTAAAACCAAAAACACTATCACTATCGAAATTCCTTTTTTATTTTTTTTATTTAAAAATATTAGCATTTATCCGATCTCCTATATTTAACTTCAATTATATTTCCTTTATATGGAATGTATATCACTGTCCAATCACTCCATTCAAAATCATTCTCTAAATTTCCTAACTGATAGTTTTCAGGCCAGATAAATCCCTGCGGTACCTGCAGGTTATAAACATCACATCTTTTGTCTAAAATCTTTCTTGATTCACTGATTAAAAGATCAGTTCTTCCTATTCCCTCTTCATATTCTTCCACATTTAAAGAAGAATAAGAATCCTGAAGATTATTTACATCTACATTAAGCTCTTTCATTAAATTCTCATTTTCAATAAATGGATCAAGAGAGTATAAAATTAGTTCTTCAATGTTAGAATATTCATTAGAATTAGATTCTGTAGGACTTTTAAGAAAACCAACAAACTCCTCAAATAAAATTTCTTCATCAATATCAATTCCACTTCTTTCAATATCTATAGTCTGCCCCTCCCCTGAAAAAAAATTCTTCCCAAGAATTGCAAAAACAAAAAAAAGATATATTATTATGATAAAAACTATGACAAAAAATGCGAAAAAATAGGTCAAAGTTGTTCCTATGCTAGCTTTTTTGTTCATATTAATATTTAAATTCTTTAATTTCATTTTATTCGATAATCTGCTTTGAAGCAGTCAAGATTTTAATTTTGTACACAATTTCAGGATTATTTTTATCAATTACAAAAAACTCCTTATAGTAACCGCTTGCAAAATCCTTTCCCTGAAATTGAGATTCCAATTTCAGTTTTTCATTTCCATAAAATATATTTTTTAAGACATTATCTTCTTGAAGTACCACTATTTCAAAATAAAAATATCCTTCTTCATGAAAAAGTGCTTTATTTAGTTTAGCTTCATTAAATATATCAAAGCTATCATCTAAAACCCTTTCATTTAGATAACCATTAGAAACAATTGAATCAATAATTCTATTAGATAATATCTCTGCTTCATCAGAATTTACATTTACATCGTCTGAATAAAATATGACATATCCAGAAACAATGCCAATTCCTATAACCACCAGCATAACAAAAAACACAGGACTCAATATCCTCTCATCTTCTGCTTTTTTATTTTTCATTTTATGTAACCTCAATAGATAAAATAGCCCTTTCTGTATCTATACTCCATAGAATATCATTATCACTAAAAAAATAATACTTATTCCCTGCACCTTTATTTACTTTAACTAATACATAATTTTCTTCATTGTTTATAGTTATAATATCACCATCAAAATTATTTTCAATTGCATCTTCAAATAAGGGAGAAATATCAAGATTAACTTTCAATCCTGATTTTGAATTATCAATTATCAATGCTATTTGTTTTGCATAAAGTGCTTCTATATTATCAGTTTGTTTTGATGCCCTATTTCCAAATATTAAAATTGCACTAACAAAAATTATTAATAATATGAAAAAAATAACATACTCAAGCAGGATATTATTTTCTTCTCCTCTTTTATTCATCATTTTTTATGGAGCTGTTTCAAAACTAGTTATTTTTAATTCTTGCAAAGCCTTTATATTATAAGGAAAAATTGCAGGAGGAGAATAATCATATTTTCCTTCTTGATAATTATACCAGAATACTGCGCTTCCTGTTACAAATCCCGCAGCTCCTGAAGCTCCAGCTACAGATAATAAAGTAATCCCAACTGGAGCACCAACACCTGTACCAACTAATAAAATTCCAGTCACGGCTGCAGCAGCTGTTAAACTCCCTGCAGTCCAAGTAGACCAAGTACCTCCTTTTCCAACTTGTGCAATTATAGCATATCCTCCATCAGAATTCAATATGATTTTCCAGTCATTATATCCTAGATTATCAAGACTCTTATCATCAGGATCATCTTTTAAAACCTGAAACAGATTTTCTGACTCACTCCAACTATCCCACCCAGGATGGAGATATTCAAGATAACTATTCCCATTGGGAGTTTTCTTTTCATTCAAATACCGATAAAATTCACCATAAGTTATATCTTCTGTTATCTGCTCTTTTGTCTTTTGGTCAAAGGATATTCTAGAACAGATCAATCCATAATTAGTACTATGAGTTTTTGTTGGCATAAAATTCAATTTTCCTTCACCAAGCATGGAATGACAATCAACCATTGAATTAGCAAAGGCATCTTTTATTTCACGCCTTGCAATTATCATGTCACTGTTTAATTTTATCTTTGTAACAGGATTCTTTCTTGTTCCCTTTCCATATTCAATACAATCATCCCCTGACATAGTTAAACATATTTTCTCAGTCTTACATTTTAAAGGAATAATTTTACTTCCTTCTATAGGTCCTAAGTTAAATGTACTTCTGTATACAACAGAATTATGACATGCTTCTTTATCTATTACAGAAAACCAATCAGATCTCGTGATAAAAAATAACAATATAATAAAACCAATTATAACAAGGACTAACCCTATAATAAATTTTGAAGTAATATCTCCCTTTTTATTTTTTGCTAACATTTTAAATATTAATTTATATTATTAATAAAGAATTACTCATTTTAAATCTTTATTTTTAACCTAGGATATAATTCATAAGAAGATACATTCCCCCTAATGCTATTAAAAAAAATAAGATCCATAATATAATCTCAAATAATGAATCAAACATTCCTTTTTTATTGAGTTTATGCATTCTGTTCTTCAACAATTCTCTCCCTTATTTTAATTATCTCATCTTCTTTTAATATTTCTAGTTCAATTGAAGAGGATGTAAATTGAAGTAATTTATTTTCACTGACTTCAATTGAAGTAAACCCTCTTCCTCCTGTTCCAGAGGATCCAGATTTTATCTGCTGATAAAGCCCAACAACTTCTACATCAAACTCATTAAAATCCTGGCATACTAAATTAGTTCCGCTGCAATCATATTCCTCGCATATACACAAACAATTTTTATCGAATTTACAAAAATTTTCAGGTGCAGCATAATTTCCATAACTTTTCAAAAACCATTCATTAGGAGGGAAAATTATTACTCTTTGATATTCACTCTCTCCATTATTGACAATATTAACTTTCTCAACAATTGAAGCAAGAGCAATATTTGCTTTTTCTATTTCCTCCTGTTTCTGAAAAAGACCAAAAACTTTGACAGTAAGGTAAATTAATAATATTATACACAAAACAGAAATAATAATCTTTAAAGTAGCAGAAAATAATATTCCTTTTTTATCTTTTATAATTAATTTGTTCATCTTTATTTTATATATTATATTATTTTGATTATGTTCAAATTTTTTAAATTTGAATAACTTTTTTAAAAAGTTTAGTTGTCTATTTATAATCTAGGTTTGGATTTATTCATCTATAATTTTACAATTCTGGTCAGCTATAGTATCTCTTAAGCTATCTTTTAATTCACTAATATAAATTGAAAATCCTCTTGATAAAAAACCAGTACTGCAATCTAATTTATGCCATTCCATAGACTTTCCTAATATAGTTTTATATAAACCTAAAATAACAATCTCATTATCGTTAATCTTTTCAATTTTATAATTAGAAATGGGGTAATTAGAAGGAAACCTGTTATCAAAATTTATAGGATTGCTTAAAGTAATATAAAAAAATCCTTCATTTTTCAAAATATCAGCTTCTTTCTTAAAATCACTATCATCTACAAACTTTCCTCCTGAAAAATAATCTATATTAAAGTCAGGATCATTAGGGTTATTATTTCTTTTTAAACTAAGGCTTATTTTTTTGTATACTTTCTGTCCTGTTTCAGGATTCCATGCAATTAACTCAAAAAATTTATCATTCGTATATTGGAATAATAAATTGCCTTCATTATTATCATTTATAGATTCTTGGAAATAACCACTGTCCAATATTTTCTTATCAGTTCTTATTACATAACAAAAAGGTATTTTACCGCTTATATAATAAGAAAATTCTCTTGCTTCTCCAGAATAAAATTCAGCATTATCAAAATTATTTTTTAATACAGGTCTTTTTCCATGAGTGCTTAATTCACCAAATTTGAAACTTTCTATACTAAATCCTTCATCATAGGTTTTCTCTTCTTTAATTGAAACATAACAAAATCCAACCTGGCAATCAAGTTTTCCAATATTTGTCCCTTCCAAATCCTCAGAATTCTTGCAAAATCCATTATATAATGAACAGCTTTCCTTGCAATTCAATCCAAATTCATAAGCAGTTTTTTCCTCATTACTTTTGCAAAAAAACCTGCTTTCTCCAAGCCTGTATGAACCATCAAACATCTTCAATTGTTCTATTGTTGGGAAATTATCTCTGTCTTTATAATATTTATAGTACTCTTTATAATATTCTGGTTCTCCCTTCAAAAAACCTTCATTTACTTTAACCCTTTCCCCTTTTATATTTATTATAGGGTAATCTTTTCCCCATTTATTAAAATAAATTTTGTTATCTTCATCAAGGTACAAACCTGTTTCTTCTCCTCTTATGTAGATATACCCCTCTTTTATCTCAGCAGTATTAAAAGGACAGAGAGTACTGTCATAATTACCATCATTTCCATCTTCCTGAGAAAAAAATGGAAGATTATTAAAAAAATCTTTATTATACATATATATAACCCCAAGGATTACCAAAACAAGTACCACTAAAACTATTATAAGAGATATTATTTTATTAATAGACAAAGATTCTGCTTTTTTATTTTTCTCTCTCATTTTAACTTCTAAACCTGAATAAATTCCTTATAAAATCCAATCCAGATTCTCCACTTCCTTTTAATTTTATATAAATCCATATAATTATAAATAATAAAACAATAGCTATAATCCACCAAATAAGTGTTTCAAGTTCAATCGCACCTTTTTTTCTTTTTTTCATATTAAATATTACCCACAAATATTCTCTCCGCACATCATATTATTTATTCTTCCATTAATAAAAGCTTTTTCTGTTAATTCTTTGCAACTAAATTCTCCTTTTGATTCTTCTCCATCAATATAATATTTAACAACTTTCTTTTCGCAGCAAAATGCATATTCCGAATTACTGCTTGAAAGTATGTTACACCCTTCAATTATAGAATCAACATTAGAATAAGAAAAATAACCTTTTATGTTTTCATAAAAACTTCCTGAACCAGCACTAAAAAATAATATTAAAAATAATAAAACAAAAAAAGCTAATATCATTACAACAATATTATTCCAAACAAGTTCAAACCCTTTTTTATTCATATTATTTATAATTATCCTTTTATTTTGTCTTTTTCTTTTAAAGAACCTATTCCTTTGAGATTTCCAAAAAAATCTTTTCTTGTTCTTGTTTTCCTTCTATTTCTTCTTCCCATTTGTTAATTATTATTTTATTCCGATTTTTATCTCCTTATCATTTTATCTTTAGTCTATTTTTATCCTACTGTACCCAACCCTCCCAACGCCACTCTTGCAAGTGCAGATAAAGATATAATTGAGATTAATGCAATTATCAGGTATAAAAAAATTCCTTTCATCATATTTCTTGAAGTATCATAAGTCTTTTTTAATTTGTCTTCTCCAGCATCAATTACTACTAATGTTTCAGTTAATATAAATATTATTTGTATAATATATAGTCCTATTGCAACCTGAAGAAAATAAGGGGGTATCATTTTTGTAATATCAAACAAACTTACAAGCCCTCCTATAGTCCCAAAACTTCCAACCTCACTGCTTCCCTGTCCTAAATCAACTAAAAATTTCAATTGGCCCAAAATTCCTGTGATCATTGCAGACAATCCAACAACAATTCCGGCAAGTAAAGGTGCAAGAAAATTCATATTGCTTTTCATATCACTTATTACCTCAGCTAAAAGATCCCTTAATCTATCGTCAATTTTGTATATATTCCTGACATAATCTGATATACTCATTAAACTCTGGGCCGCAACTTTCAATCCTTTTTTTACGCTTTCAATTAAAATTTTCATGCTTGTTGCTATTAACTCACTTGGATAGTAAATTATAGCTCCTCTATTTTTATTGAATATCGCTTCCTCAATTCCCATTCCCATTGATTGGATATTAACACTGACTATTCTAAAAAATTCTTCAGTCTTTTGTCCCTTTGTTGATTCTGCAACTTTGGAAAAAGCTATTTCTGCAGGCAAACCATCTCCTAATCTATTCCCGAGTGTGAATAAAGAACTATTAAACTCTTTTTCAAGAATTTTAGTCTTATCTCTTTCTTTGATCAAATCTTTTGTTCTCATTGAATAAGAAATTATAAAAAACAGAGCAATTGAAAATGGAACAAGTAAGCTTAAGATTAATGCAAAAAATCCAAATGGTCCTACAATACCACTTTCTGTTTCTCTAAAATCAAATATTCCTCCATCACCAAAAAAACCCAAACCAAAAGAACTAAGAGGATAATCTCTCTCTATTCCAAGCCAAGTTGGAATTGGTGTATAACCAAACATTAGAGGTAATAACCCTAATAATAAAAAAGGAAAGCATATAAAAAAGGCTATATAATAAGGTTTTTTTGAAGCATATTTGTAATAAAGAGGATTTTGTTCAACTAAGCTGCTTTCTCCATAACCCCCAGGACGTGATAAAATAAT
>Ga0209542_10001410_pt1 | contig 56486 bp, 55 predicted proteins | sample RifCSPhighO2_01_FD_184028 | JGI IMG/M metagenome (GOLD analysis project Ga0209542, IMG submission 184028) | Soil microbial communities from Rifle, Colorado - Rifle CSP2_plank highO2_0.1 (SPAdes) (version 2) | ecosystem: Environmental > Terrestrial > Deep subsurface > Rock core/Sediment ... | reverse complement strand
ATCTATGTCGTGCCGGAAACATATTCAATCGACTCAATTGAAGTTTCTTCCGGCACTCACAAGCCGCCGTCGGCGAAAGTGAAGCTGATCTATGCCGGCCGGCCGGCCGAGATGACGGAGACCGGCGTCGGCCAGGTTGACGCCGTCTATCGGGCGATCGATAAGATCACGAAGATAAAGACAAGTTTAGTTGATTATTCGATCCAGGCGATCACGGGCGGGACCGACGCCCAGGGAGAAGTGACGGTGCGCATCAAAGAGAATGACCATATCTACGTGGGACACGGCGCTTCGATGGATATCATCATGGCCAGCGCCAAGGCCTATCTCGCCGCGATCAACCGTCTGCTTTACTCAAGAGCCCAACTGATCGCGAAATCAGCTGAATAAATTTATTCCTCGACTGTAATACAGGTTAAAGTCCTCGCCACGAAACCGGTCGCCTGGATCTTCTTGACAATAATATCGCCTAACGCCTTGAGATCGGCCGCCTCGACGAACGCGATCACGTCATAAGGGCCGGTCACGAGATGGACCGTCTTGATGCCGGCGACGTTCTTGATATTGTTCATCAGCTCCAGCGCCTTGCCGGGCAGGGCTTCGATCAAAATATATGCTCTTGTCATATTCAGCACCTCCTGCCTGCCTTCCTCGGCAGGTGGAAAAAGTATAGCACGGATGCTATAATTACAGCAATGAACGAGTTCTGGCAAAGAATGGGGACTTATTTCTTTCGCGGCCTGATCACGTTATTACCGCTGCTGGTAACGATCTGGCTGCTCTGGTTCATGTATTCGTTCCTGGACGGCATCTTGGGCAACATTATCGCCGCTTTCGTCGGCCGCCCGGTTCCCCTGCTCGGTTTTGTCATCATCATCTCGCTGATTTTCCTGACCGGCTATTTTACGGCGCACATCATCGGGGCCCGGCTCTTTAAACTCGGCGAATCGCTTCTCCTGCACATCCCGATTGTCAAAAACGTCTACGCGGCCGCCAAGCAGGTCAACGAGGTCCTTTTCACCCATAAAGGGGCGGAAGAATTCCGCCGGGCCTGCCTGGTCGAGTACCCGCGCAAAGGGATTTGGTCGCTCGGCTTCGTCACCTCCGACGCCGCGGCCGAGATTGAGGCCAAGGCGAAGGAGAAATTGATCAATATCTTTATCGTTAATACTCCCACCCCGGCCACCGGCTTCCTGATCATGGTCCCGGCCAGGGATGTGATCCTCCTTGAAATGAAGATCGACGACGCCTTCAAATACGTCATTTCGGCCGGCGTCCTGCGCCCCGAGAACCTCCCCCAGGAAACCTCCGCTAAAAAAGATTCGTAGCGCAAGTTTTTCGCCTTTTATCCCGATAAATATAGTGGAATGGCACAGCAAGTCATTGTCCCGATCATGCCCAACCTCGGGTCGCAGGCCGAAGCTATGGCCGGCGCCCAGGCCGTCACTTTTACCGCGACCGAGCGTCAGATCATCAAAGAACGCGGCGGCGAAGTCGACCGCACGAGATCATTCAAAGAATTATTTTCGAAAGGGGGTCTGACCCACAAAGTCGAGAACGAAGAGTCAACGGTCAACCCGGAACAGGCTACGCGGGCGTTAGAGAGCCGGCGGCGCGAGCACGGCAAAATGCTCAGAGATTCACCCATGACCGCGCCCAGAGAACACGTTGAGATCTCAAACGGCGAGATTGAAGCGGCGATCATCCCCCCGGCGGTCGTGATCAAGCCGGCGGCCCAGCCGACGGTCTCCGAGCCGGAGACCAGCAAGATCAGCCAAGAAACCGCCGCGCTGGCCAAGGAATTAAATTTTAAACCGTCGGAGATCTTTGATAAATTCACCCTTGAGCAGAGCGAACTCCACAACCTGATCTACCGGATCAAGGAGCTCCATCTCAAGCGTCTGCTTTGCGGCAGCCAGAAAGAATTTGAAGAGATCTCACTCGCCATTGAAAAGAATACGCTCGCCTCCGCCCGGCCTGAAGCGAAAGATTGGCTGTCAGAAGAGGTCAACAAACTAAAGAAGAGCGCCGCCGAATATAAATTGAAGCTGATCAAATCACTGCAGTCGATGCGCTTTGACGACGAGCGGGATAAGAACGTGCGCTGGCTCGAGAAGACGATCGCTGAATATTCTTAACGCCCCCTAAAGCAGCCCGGCGATCCTATGCATCTGGGGGATGACCCGAACATCTTTCAGCTTCCTTTTGGCAACCGCGTGTAAGGCAAAGAGCCCCTCGGCTGTCGGACGGTGTTTGATCGGCCCGTGGGGTGAGACCGGCTGAAGCATCAACGGGATCTTCTCATCGACACCGGCAATGACCGCCGCCGCTTCGTCAATTTCTTTCACATTTGACTCCTTGGCGACAACAATCTTCACGAAACAATCTTTCAGATAAGCGATCTCAAGGAACTTCTTGTGTTCTTTCCAGTACGGCGAAAGGCCGGTCGCGCTGGGGAGTTTTATGTCCATGGCTATAATATCGATTTGTTCGATTATTTCGCTTAAATGATCCGGCAGAACGCCGTTTGTCTCAAGATAGAGCGGCAGTTTAATTTTATTCTTTAATTCCGGAATAAGATTCTTGAGAAGATCGACCTGGAGCAGCGGCTCCCCGCCGGTCAAGCTGATCGAGTGATGAATGCCCGCCGGCTTATCCAACAAACTAACAAACTCAACTAACTTGCCAACTTCAACCGGATTTTCGTGCGTCTCAAATTTATGCGAACCTGGAACTGCCTCGAACTTGTAAGTCGGCGAAAGAACGAGCGCCTGGGGCGAATCGCAATACTGGCAGGTGAGATTGCAGCCGGCAAAGCGGATAAAGATCTGGCGCTCGCCAACATGGAGCCCTTCCCCCTGGATGGAAGAGAAGAGTTCGAAGAGGTGGGCTGAGGTCGAGGTCATCTATGCATATGGCTCATAGCGCGAAAGGAAAACGGTAAAACCGACAAAGAAGATACCAACGATCGCCAGCAAGGCAAAGAATTGCTGGACATCGGCCCTGACCATGGCCAGGGCAATTGAGCCAAGGATAATCTGTATGGCATAAAGAGTTAAAACCGTCGCCTTCTGTGAAAAGCCCATCAGGTGGATGCGATGGTGTGAATGATCTTTGCCCGGCTGGCTGAATTTGATTTTATGCAAAAACCGGTTGACGAAAACAAAATAAGTGTCAAAGATCGGGATGCCCAGGACGATGAGCGGGATAATAAAAGAAATTAATTGCACCCTTTCGATATGCAACGCCAGCGCGACATCCCAGAGGCCGTAGACATTGAGCTTGATGGCGAAGACCGCGAGGATAAAGCCAAGAAAAGTCGAGCCGGCCTCGCCCAGAAAAATCGAGGCGGGATTGAAGTTGTACCTCAAAAAGCCCAGGGTTGCTCCCATCAGGGCCAGCGACAAGACAACAATCTCCGCCTGACCGCTATTCAGAGCCAGGATCGCGAAGAAAGCGCTCGCCAGAAAGGCAATGCCGGCATCAAGCCCGTCCATCCCATCGAGCATATTCATGGAATTGGTCATAAAGGTCATAAAACCAATCGTTAAGAGCCAATTGACCCAATCGGTTTTGAAGAAAGTAAAATGGACGCCGGCTGAATAAATAAAAAGCAATGAGAAAATAATATGGGCCCAGATCTTATAGCGGGCGCGGATCTTGAGGCCGGCGTCGTCAAGGAGGCCGAAAAGGACAAAGATCACCCCGGACGACACGATCCAGATGAATTCCCTGCGCCCCCCCCCGAAAGCCAGAAGGGTTAAAACAAACGAGATAAATACCGCCGCCCCTCCCATAAGCGGGATCGGATTTTCGTGGATTTTGCGATGGCCGGGTTGATCAAGAATACCGTATTTGAAAGAGATAAGCTTGGCCAGCGGGGTCAAAAGCATTGAAAGCGCGAAGCCCGAAACAAAAACATAAATATAGTTCATTTGACCAAGATTTTAATACTATTCCACGATATTTTCAACCCTGTTAAAACAATAAACCCCAAATAGGTGACAGCCGTTAAGGGATTGAAAATCGTTTTTAAGTAATGTTTCCTGAAATAATTAAACGCCGACCGGTGCATTTGATAAATCAGGCGGTTTGAAAGAGACCGGTTTCGCCTGCCCCCCCCTCTGCCCGTCAGATGAATTATTTCAGCGTCAGGGATAAAATTAATCTTCCAGCCGGCGTCGTGGATCCGCTTGCACCAATCTGTATCTTCCCAGTAGATAAAGAAATTTTTGTCGTCGAGCACGCCAACCTGGTCGATCACGGACCGCCTGACCATCAAAGCCGCGCCGGAAGCCCAATCGATCTCCCTGATCGAGTTATAATCCCAATCGGAGAGAAGGTTGCCGGTTGACCATCGGTTATTTGGGAATAATTTGGTCAAGAGCGAAGCCCGGCCGAACATTGTCCCCAGCGGGGTCGGGAAAGTCCGGCAATTGCGCTGGAGAGTTTTCCCGTCGGCCTCAAAGAGCTTACAGGTGACGGCGCCCACATCGGAGTTGTTGGCTAAATAATCCGTCATCTTATCCAGCGCGTTATTCTTTAAAATGGTATCGTTATTCAATAATAGAATGTATCGCCCGCGGGCGATAGCAATCCCCTGGTTGTTCGCGTGCGCGAAACCAAGATTTTGCCTGTTTGAAATTACATTGACCTTTGGATAGCGGCTTCGTATCGATAGAACCGTATTATCGGTTGAGGCGTTATCTACCAGTATAATTTCAAAGGAAATTGTAGTTTTTTCAATGATAGAATTGATACATTCAAGCGTCAAATCTTTTGCGTTGTGATTGACTAAAATAATAGATAGATCCATCAAAATAATCTAATGCCCCTAATTAACCGTCCTCATCCAATATTCAAAGACATCGCTTAAAGATCGTTTGATATCGATAGTGGGCCGCCAACCGGTTTCTTTCATGATTTTACTGTTGTCTGGTTTCATACGGCTTAAATCGGCGCTCCTGACCCTCTCCAGGTCTAAAACTACTTCGATTTTCTCCTGAGACAGGCAGATCATCATTTCGACCAGCTCTTTGAGCAAATACTGATTGCCGGAGCATATATTGTATGCTTCCCCTTTTCTCCCCTTTTCCGCTAACAGTATATAGGCGCGGACAACATCACGCACATCCGTAAAATCCCGGAAGATGTTAAGTTCACCCAATTTTAAAGTATGACCGCCTTGCCCTATTTTGATCTGTGCGATCTGACGCGCCACGGTAGGGATAAAAAAAACATCCGGCTGTCTTGGGCCAATATGGCTAAAAGGGCGGGCAATGACGATATCAAGGCCGAATGATCCGGCATAGACCCGGCCCAGCATATCCAGCGCGGCTTTGCTCACGCCATAAGGGCTGTTGGGAATTGGCTTAACTTCTTCATCAGTTAGTTTATCGGTTAAAAGCGCTTCGCCATAAATATCGCCGGAAGAAACCAGCACCACCTTAATTCCGGGAGCAAGAGTTTTCACCGCCTCCAGAACATTTAATCCGCCCATCACATTGATATTAAATGTTTTGATCGGGTCGGCCAGGGAAGCTTTGACGCTGCTCACACCGGCCAAATGAAAAAGCCATTCCGGCTGAAAACTTGATAGCGCGGAATTAAGGGCATTTTTATCAGTTAGATCCAGGGTAAAGAGTTGAAGTCTTTCCCGAATGTGAGCGATAGGTTCCAGCGAGGTTCCCGTTAAAATCGTACCGCCGACCGAATAACCCTGCTCGATCAAGGCCTCCGCCAGATAGCTTCCGGCAAAGCCATTGATGCCCGTCACAAAAGCTTTCATTGGCGCCGCTTTTGCAGTTCGAGATCAGAATCAACCATCATCTTGATAAGATCGACAAAATTGACTTTTGGCTTCCAGCCCAGCGTTTTCTTCGCTTTTGTAATATCAGCCACCAAAAGGTCGACTTCGGCCGGCCGGAAAAAGTCCTGTTTGGTCTCAACATATTTTTTATAATCCAGGCCGACATGGCTGAAAGCGATCTCGGCAAATTCCCGGACACTGTGTGTTTCCCCTGTCCCGATCACATAATCATCCGGTTTCGGCTGCTGCAGCATCAGCCACATCGCCTCGACATAATCGCCGGCAAAGCCCCAGTCACGCTTCGCTTCCAGATTGCCGAGGAACAACCTGTCAAGCTTCCCCAGCTTTATGCGCGCGACCGCCTCCGATATCTTACGGGTGACAAATTCTTTCCCGCGCCGAGGCGATTCGTGATTAAAAAGGATGCCGGAACAGGCAAAGAGATCATATGACTCACGGTAATTGATCGTAATAAAATGCCCGTAAGCTTTAGCGACCCCATAAGGACTGCGGGGATAAAATGGGGTCGATTCGCTTTGCGGCGTTGCCCTGACTTTGCCGAACATTTCGCTCGACGACGCCTGATAAAATTTAATTTTCGGGTCAATCAATCGGATCGCTTCCAAGATCCGCGTCACCCCGAGCGCCGTGAATTCGCCGGTTAAGACCGGCTGGTTCCAAGAAGTCGGGACAAAAGATTGGGCGGCCAAATTATAGAGCTCGGCGGGCTTAACTTCTTTCAGCATCTCAATAATGGACAATTGGTCCAGAAGGTCCGCCTGTTTGAGCGTTATTTTATCGATTATGCGGTTAATTCTCTCAAAGCTCTCGGTGCTGGAGCGGCGCACCATGCCAAAAACTTCGTAGCCCTTTGCCAAAAGGAAATCGGCTAAATACGACCCGTCCTGGCCGGTAATACCGGTAATTAATGCTTTCATAAGTATTTATATGGAGTATTAATCATACCATTATTATTATAATCAGCCCAAGTCGAAGTGAAATAATCATTCATTTCTATAATAACTCATGAAACCGCTAACCGTGCCTTGAAAAACAGAGAAATATTGGTATCTTCTATTTTCCCCTTTGACGGAATTAGGGAAAATATATACTTGAGCACTTCTTAATAAGCTTTTAAATACTATCATAAAAAAGATGAACGAATAAACATAAAACCTTCTCCAATCAGCCAATATCTGTTTCATCAACAGTGCCCCAACAGAATATGCATAATCAAACACTTTTCCAGGAGAAGTTTCTTTGTCAATGGCATGGAATATAATTAAATCTGGCAAATACAATATTTTTTCTCGATTCTGTAAAAGTCTAAAAAACAAATCCCCTTCTTCTGCGCCCCGATATTTGTCAGCGGAACCGAATCGATCATCAAACTGGCCGATTTTGAACAATGTTTCCCTTTTTATTGTCATAGTCGTCCCCCCAGCATACGAATAATCAAAAAAGTTTAAATATTTCATTTTTGTGTCACAATAAATGCCAGTAAAGGGTAATTTATCTGAAGGATTTAACAACCTAGCAAAATAGATATTTACATCATTCCGCATGTTAATAAATAGTTTTTCCAGAAAATCTTCGCTCACCGACGCATCGTCATCTAAAAACATTAAATAATCGCCAGAGCTTTTTGTTATCCCATAATTTCTTGCTTTTGAAGGGCCTTTCACCTTAATATTGAAATATTTAACGGTTGCCGGCTTTTTAATTTTTAAAGGCTGGTTGTTATATCCCTCTCCGTTGTAAACAACAATAATTTCTACCTCAACATCCTTCTGACGATCTTTGGCAATTTCTATTGAATTTATGCAGCTTAATAATTGATTCGTCCTATCAACGGAAGGAATAATAAAAGAAACTTTCATTTTAAATACTTCTTAAATAGAATCAGATTAGTAATCCTTTTTTTGTTGAAGCCCCCACTCTCTATTAGTATTTTAAAAACAAATTTTATAAGTGCTTGTGGATTGCATATAAAAAAGACCAATGCGCCTAGATAAAAGGTTCTTGTGTGCCATTTAAAGAATGTATTTCGAATAAAAACAAGATCCGCGGCCTTAAACTGATCACCATCCAAAAGATAACTACCTGGCGTCATTTTTGCTAATATTTCAGGGGACAATGCCTCTTTAAGCACTCCTTTATCAATAAATATTTTTTCCAGCCTTGTTCCCGGCAATGGAGTAGCCACAAACAATAATGGGTTAACATCGAGTTTTCTTTGCGCCCATAAGGCAAAATTAATAGTATCGTGCATATCTGTTTTTGTTTCTCCTGGAAAACCGATCACAAAGAAGGCCATGGCATCCAAGGAACATTCCTTGCACCACTGGAATGTTTTTACGGCTTGAGTTAATTTTAATTGTTTATTAATAATTAAATCAAGAACGTTTTGATTTCCAGATTCAATCCCAAATGCCAAATAAACACATCCGCTTTTTTTGCAATCTCTAATAATTTCTTTAGTTAAATTATCCGCTCTTACCCCGTTTGGAGTATCCCATGTAATTTTCAGTTTCTTTTGTAATAGCCCATCAATTATTTGCTTAAACCTTACTCGATTAAGGGTTAAATTGTCATCTTCGAAATGGAAATGTTTAATATTATATCTTAAAGTTAAGAATTCAAGGTGTTTTAATACATACTCAGCTGAATGATAGCGGAATCTCTTTCCCATAAGAAGATGAATTGAGCAAAAGACGCAATCAAATGGACAACCGCGGCTAGTTATGATCGAGACTGATCTTTCAACTCCAGGATAATAAAATATGGGCCGCGGATTAAACCCGCTTTTAAATAATATAAAATATTCCTCTAAATTGATTAAATGATAAGCAGGCAATGGTAATTCATCTAGGTTTTGGATAAATGGTCGTGGCGTGGTAATTTCCACCCTATTCTCTTTCAGTAATGCAATACCTGAAATGCTATTGAAATTCTTTTTATTCTGCACCGCCTCAACAATTTCAAGCATCGTATATTCACCTTCACCTAAACATACAATGTCAATCGCTTTTGTCTTTGTGAAGAAATCATGCGGCTTGACTGAAGATGGGCTTCCGCCAACAATCGTATAGAGATCATTATTACATTTCTTGGCGATTTCGGCTACTCTAATCGCATTTTCAACCTGAGTTGAATAAGAACAGATGATGCCGACTATCGCTGGCTGTCTTTTTGCAATTTCTTTTTCAATATCAGTCCATTTTTTCCCAATGTGCTCACAACCAAACTCATCAAAAGAACTGGGCTCATCAACATTGATTTGCGCATCATATATTTCCACAAAATAATTATTATGCTCCAAAACCGCTGCAATATAAAGCAATCCCAACGGCAGACTCGCAGCATGCCGTTCAGATCCTTTTACATATTTAACCGGGGGCCTAATTAGAAGTATTTTCACATATTTGCTGATATTACATAAAATAACACGATTGGAAACAAGTAAATGAACCTTATTTTCATGAGTATTGTTAACCTACTGTCATTATAGCACGAATGATTCTTGCCAAAGGCCCCATACATGTCGTCTCTTCTGTTCTTTACTTGTTAGAAAGTCCAGGTACTTACTCGAAATAACGGAAATGGGAAACGAAGGACTTTCATCCCTTTGTTTCTGAGCCCTTTCTGTCGCAAGAACTTTTCAATTTCATATATGTTCCTAACATGATAATCACCCGAAAAACCCGCCAACTTTCTCCCTAGTTTATAAACGACATTCTCTGTAGGGCCAGATACAACAAGTACTGTTCTGTCATTCGACAACGACAGCAAATGGTCGACAACCCCAGAAAGGTCCTGAATGTGTTCAAAAACATCGAGCGCAAAAATATAATCAAACTTCCTCCCTTTGATTTGAAACAGATTTTGATGAATCTCCGCTTTGATCCCAAATCGCGCACAAGTTGATTGTGTCAAATGGGAATATTTATTATCACAACCAACGATTACACTGTGACATTCCCATAAATATTTAAATGTTACCCCAGCCCCACAACCAAAGTCAAGAACTGTTTTATTTGCTAAATTGCCCGCCAGAGAGAAGGCCGTAAAGATTCTCTTCCAAAACACCCAAGACATAAGCCAATTATCATTGATGTATGAAGGAATAGCGCTTTCATCGTTAATGTTTTGCGCGGCATTCGCCTGCATTTCCATTAAAATAATTCGATATGCCTCTTGGTACGCGCGATCAGGAATCATCATGTTTTTTACTTGAATGAATATTTCTTATCGTATGGTAAATGAACCAAAATCCATAAGCTGAAAATATTGCCAGAAAGGGTTGAATTGGATAACGATATACTAATCCATCATCGACATAACTTAGACTATGAATCAAAGTATAATAAATGATAAATGTGATCAGCAGCCCGAGGGATAGCCATTGTCTTCTAATGGAAGAATAGATCCCAAAAAAAGAAGCCGGGAAAACAATGAGCCAAGTTATACTCTTGTAAAGCTTTGCCATCTCATTCATTGGCTCCGTAAAGGGGCCAAGATATTTAAGTGTCCTTAAACAAGCTGAAAATATAAAACCGAAAGGATCATGCCAAATATATTTCAACAATAATGCAACATATGATGTTTGAGTAATATGATCAGAGGCGATCATGTAATAGGGGTGAGGAGTTGAAGTGGCAAAACTAATAATAATAGCCCCGACCTCATCTGTCATCACCGTGAAATTATTAAAAACGATTAAATTGCGTATCGCCCATGGCAAAAGGATCAACACAAAAGAAAATGATGCCATTAACAACCAAGCTATGATCATTTTCTTTTCTGTTCGCCAAGTCAAAAAGATCCATAAAATAATAAATGGCACAAAGAAGATAAAGGTTAACCTCGTTAAGGAAATTAGTCCCCATAGAATGCCGACAAAGAATGCATTAAGTATTCTTCCAAGAATATCTTTTTGCAATAAGATCAAGAATAACAAAGTTATTAAAAAGATGAACAGCGTTTCCACTCTTGCGGTATAGGTCCAAAATATAAGATCAGGATAAAAGGCGACAATAGATGCCGATAGGGCTGCGACCTGTTGATTAAATAACTTCTCCGCGATAAAATAGATTAAGATGCAGGTGAAAGCGGAAAGAATGATCTGGGGAATCAAATACGCGAACGTATTAATACCAAAAACACTATACAATACGGCTAGAAATATTGGATATAAAGGCGGTACAATTTTGTGCTTATAGACACCCCGACTTTCATTGAAATATTTGGGAAATTCCTTTATGATCTCGCCTGCCCCTGGGTCTTGAATATTTAAGCCATATATTCGTTTTTCCATTAGTGACTTGGCAGTAAGGTTGTAGTACCATTCGTCGTTGATTGAGCTCTGTATAAAATTGTTTCCCACATGAATAAATGGTTTATGAAAAACAATCGTTTGTCTCACTATAGGCCCAATAATCCTGAAAATAACTGCTAACATAAATATTATAAGCAATATTTTAGTTCGATTGTCTTTTATGATGTCATTCATGTTAATTTGTTTTTTGCTGGTTGACTCGTAACTGCTTAGCAATAAGATCGATGCCGGTTATTATTCTTTTGTGTTGTTTCTTTCCTGACGCCAAGCATTATCTAATATGGCAATATATTGAACTAATTCCTTGATTTGATGGCTTAAGACTGATATCTTCATGGAGAAATATACAAGCATCGATAAAGTAAAAGATAGCGCCAAAAGAGTTAGCACGGAAATAGGAACGATTGCGCCCATTAGATGCGTAATTTTCAACAGAATATCTTGTCTTATGGAAAGAAGAAGAAGAAGAATTAAGATAACGAACCATAATAAAGCATGCTCTTCATTAATTTTTCTTACTGTAAGCAGCCAAATAATAAGGGATATAAGAAAAGCACAAAAGGTTACTACGAATAATTGCCCTTGAAAAGACAACATATTTACCTCCTTTTTAAAAAATAGCTTCTTAACATCACTATATTAATTGCCAGGATCATTTTGAATGGATAATAAATGGATTTTATTAAAGTGAACATGGATTGACCATGTTGTCTTCGTCTTGTACTTACTGGCACTTCGGTTATTCTAAACCCCGACAGAAGTAACAATAAAATAATATCCGCGTCAGGAAAGTCGATCGGGATTTCTCTAACCATGAAGTATATTGCATTTTGATTAAAAGCTCTATACCCCGAAGTACAATCAGTTATTTTGCACCTGCCGACCAGAGTTGCTATAAACGAAAAGATATTTATACCGACGCGCCGAGCCCAAAACACCTTTATATTTGACTTTACATCTAAAAACCTTGAGCCGATAACAACATCCGCATTATTCTCAGCCATCGCGTCAATTATTCTTGAGACTTCTTTAGGGTCATGTTGTCCATCGCCGTCAATTACAACCGCAATTTCATATTTATTTCTATCAGCATATTTCAACCCGGTTTGAACTGCAGCCCCTGCCCCCAAATTCACTGGATGTGAAACAATGTTTATTCTCATTTCCATAACGATCTCTTCTGTCCTGTCAGTCGATCCATCATTTACTACAATACAGTCACAGCCAGGGCGTTCGATATTGATTTCTTCTATAATCTTTTTAATGTTTAACTCTTCGTTAAATGCAGGAATAATTACTAATTCTTTTGGCATTTCACTCCATAATTATGCTTTGCTTTTCAATATTTAATGCTTTACAATATGCATTATATGTCAATTCGGCTGTTTTTTCCCAAGTAAAATTACTCAGAACATGATTTTTAAGATCGGGATTCACCGGCGCATTGAATGCTTTTAGTATAGCATCTTTAATAGAGCGAATATCAGCCGGGTCACAATAATAAGCCATATCCTTAAAATATTCCTTAGCGTAACCCCTATCGGTAATTACGATATTACAGCCGGCAATCGCACCTTCTAAGCAAGAAAGCCCTGTGGTCTCGATCCAACTAGGCAGAACCACTACTTTCGCCCCGGAATAAATTGGGATAAGCTCTGGTTGCGGCACATTTTTCATTATCTTAATTTGTCCGGCACTATTCTTCACGGCTGAATTTATTTTGTTAAAATAATTCTTATGCGTATTCACCGGGGACCCGATTAATATTAAAAGGATATTCAACCCCTGCATTGCTTCGATCAAAGCTAGCTGGTTTTTCCGCTCAATGAAGTTGCCGACGCAAAGCACATAATTATTCCATCCAGTTCTATCTATAAAGGAATTATTTCTTTGCGCGAAAACAGCATCAACAGCATTGGGAACAACCTGATATCTGATATTTAAAGAAAAATCCCGTTGTATCGCTTGCGCTTCAAGTAATGAATTAGGCAAAATCAGACTTACGCCAGAAAGTACCTCTCTTTGCTCGTTTTCAAAACCCTTGATCATTTGCAAAGCCGCAGATTTTGCTTGCCCAATGTTTTTAATTGTTCGACCTAGGGTTTTGATCTTTTCCCTGTTTTCCTTGTTTAGCCAGCGCCATAAGAACCCCCTAACAACTGAAGAGGTCTTAGAATCAAGTTCCTCAAAGTTTTGGTATATCGAAGAAACCACAACTGGCTTATTTTGTTTTTGAGCGTTCTTAAATTGCATATAAGTTTCATTTATTCGCGTTATATTAAAAAGATGGACCAAATCAATCCCTTTGAGATCGGGATTTAAATCGCAGGCAATTGACACCTCACAGCCAATTCTTTCTAAATATTCCTTTGTTTTTAACATTTGGATAGTATCCCCGCCAGGGGCGGAAAAGACATTGATCCTGTTTTGCATTAATATCTTCATCTGCTTTCAATCGCTGCTTTCTCAATTGTCCCGTCAAGCTCACGTCTTTCCCTTTTGATTATGACAGGCATTGAATTTGTTAGCGCCAAAACAAACCAAATATACATGAAGTTTATTCCACCAACATTTAGCCATGAAAACAGAATTGACAAATATGCCATTAATACTCCGATACAAAGAATTTTCAAATCTCTATTATCTGTTAATTGATCATATTGAGCAAAGAGTTTATTCCAAAAAGAACAAAGAAACATCAACCACAGACTTAGTCCAATTATGCCTGTTTCCGCTAAAACACTTAAATAGTAATTGTATGTCATATGACCATAGGTCCCGCCAGTTAGACCAGCGATAGCCACATTTTCAAGATTTATCTCATATTTGCCTAGTCCAACTCCAAATATGGGACTGCTAAGAAACATTCTCCCCCCATTGAACATGCCCGCCGCCCTTTCTTTACGAGACCAATCGCCCCCTGCCCCAAAACCAAAAAGCACCACTGAAGCAAATATGATACTGATGGCCCCTAAAGCAATCAGAGAGAATCCTGTTCTTTTATTGCCTGTTAAAAAGAAAACAGGGAAGAGCAGAATCACAAATAACAAAGACAACCAGCCGGTTCTCCCATAAGTTAAAATAAAGCACATAAATATGGGCAAAAACATACATAGATCTTTAGTCCTACGCTTAAGAATCAAACGAGGAATTAATAGGCTTAGCGGAATAGTCAAAAAGGCGGCCCAGTTTGCGGGCTCGGGAGCAAATCCAGTTACTCTACTTAGCCCCTGAATTAGAAGATTAGAAGAAGCCCCTGGTTCCCAGATAAAAAAAGCGGCTCTAGCATTTCTAAAAATAGCAAATAATATCGAATTAACCTGAAATAATACCTGTAAAGAAGAGTACATTGAAAAAATAACGCAGACAAAAATAAAATAATTGACTATCTTAAGCATGCCCTTGGATTTTTGAATTATTAGGATGTTTACTATCAATAGATAGAAAAAGAAATGGAGTATTATCGTTACTAATTGGGTGAGACTTTTTGCGAATATGCCAGCATGAAAAAAGAGTGATATGATTAAATAAGTAATATATAAAATAAACAAGAGTGCCTCTTTAGGAAAATATATTTTAGAATCATTCTTGCGCATAAAGAAATAGAACATTAATAGGCCCGTGGTGGCGTAGGGCAATAAAACATCCTTGCCGCCAATATTTATCAAGCTATACGCCATAAACGGAAGTGCCAATAGAAATATTCTAATCATTGATCATTCCAACTTTACGGTACATTCCCAGCGTATTTTTCGCCATTATTTGCCAACTAAACTTGCGCGCCTGCTCTTTTGCTTGCTTACCAAGTTTATTGCGGATATCTTCATCGCCCATCAGCCAATCAATTTTACCGGCTAATTCGTCAACATCCAAAGAATTGACCAGCACGCCCGCGTCTCCAACCAATTCGGGAAGAGAAGAGTTGTCCCCGACTATAACAGGCAAACCACACGCCATGGCCTCAACAACTGGGATGCCAAATCCTTCGAACAAACTTGGGAATACAAAGATATCTGCCCCGCTCAACAACACCCCCTTATCATATGAATTTATATAGCCGGCAAAAACGACCCTTTCTCCAAGCCGCAGCCTTTCAGCTTCTATGAAGACATCCTCACAATACCATCCCCTCTTGCCGACAATTACCAATTGAGCATTCTTGTCTTTTATCTCTGAAAACGCTCTAAGCAGATTTACAATATTTTTTCTTGGCTCAATCGTCCCAACAAACAAAAGATACCTTCCATTAATTCCATATTTCTTTTTTTTGTTGGCGATCTCCAAAGAGGCATAATGCTGATCGGCCTTATCGACGCCGAGATGAACAACTTCAACCCTATCAGGAGAAACATGGCATTTTTCAATCAATTCCCTTCTAGTAAACATCGAATCAGCGATTATCAGATCAGAATGTGATATTTGCCTTTTTAACGCCTTTTCTGCAATAAACAAATTGTTGCGCACAAAATATTCAGGATGCGTTAAAAATATTACATCATGGATCGTAGATATTATTTTTGTGCGTTTATTTCTTGTTGGCAAAGAGCCAAAATAGGTCTGGTGGATAATGTCATATTTGCCCCACAGATCAACTAAAGGCAGATTAAGAACATCAAATAACGCCGTATATATGCTTTTACCTTTATATTTAATAGACCTAATTCCAAAGTCTTCTTTTTGGATGCTCGCCAAAAGATCTCTAGAGATATCATATGAAAGAACTTCGATCTTATCATCTGAAACCATGCTTAACAGGTTCTTTAACAAGTTGTAAACGTAATTGCCTACGCCGGCATATTGATCGACAATTGGCCGACCATCAATAAGTATCTTCACTTGTTATTGAACCAAATATTTTTCATTTTTTGTTTAATTTTCGTAAAAATATAATTGTTGATTAGCCAATTTTCCAAGCGGGCATCGGTATATGCCCAACTGATCATCCTTTTAAAGAAGAAAGGAAGATTAAGTTTCCGTTCATAATATTTTCTTCTTATCTTAAGAGATATGGCTTGCCCCATCTTGAAAGCTATTTTTCTTTCTTCCGCCGAAAGCTCCGGGGTATAAAAACAAGGTTCATTGACAAAGTGAGATGCGTTGTTCAATATAAAATCATAATTATTGAGCAAATATCCATTGGTATTAATCCAAGCAAGCAGTTCGGTCTCAGGGAAAGGAATAATATTGTAGAATCTAGCCGTCCGGACCGGATAGCGCAAAGCGAGAGAAAATGATTTATAAATATCTTCCATGGTCTCGCCCGGCGAGCCAATAAGGAAAAAGAGATCCACATCAAAGCCGAGCGCGCAAGCATCCTTGATCCCTTGTTCAATCGTTTTTATAATCTCACCTTTTTTTATGTTTTTCAGAATTTTATCACTGCCCGCTTCTACCCCAAAGGCGACCAGGTCAAATCCAGCCGCTCGCATAGTTTTAAGCAGTTGATGATCAACCATATCTGCTCTTATCCCATTGGGGCATTTCAGATGAATATCTTTATATCCTTTCTGAAGCAATAAATTACAGATTTCTTCCGTTCTTTTTCGAATTAATGTGAAGTTGTCATCCAAGATTAATATTTCACGATATCCCATGCCGTACCAGTAATCAATTTCAGCCACGACACTTTGCGCGGATCTCGCGCGATAACGCTTACCAATAGCGGCTATCACCGGGCAATATATACAACTATAGGGGCAACCACGAGAAGTTACTATCCCGATTTGCCTGGTCGGATATTTATCGAGCTCAAAAGCCTCATATTTTGGGAACGCAAGCTCATCAAGGGTAAGTATAAAGTCTTTAAATTCATTTACTGTGATTTTTCCATTTTCGCGATAAATAAACCCGGAAATATTCTCATATTCTTTCCCCGAACAGAGTTGCACAAAGCTAATATCCCCTTCCAGGATGACCGCATAATCGATCCCCTGGCAATCATATAAAACCTTTTCCCTAAGGGTTGAGACATGCGGCCCGCCAACAACAATTTTTATTTGTGGATGCAAATTATGTATTATATTTATTAATTCATAGGTGTCCAAAAAACCAAATGTCATAACGGTCAAGGCAATGACATCCGGCTGAAGATCAGTGATCCTTTGTCTTAGATCATGATAAGTGTAGCCTAAATTCATATCAAGTACGGCGACTTCAACACCCGCGTTTTTAAGTGCTTCCGCCACATAGCCAATGCCGGCAAGTGGATGCAAAGCCAGACGATTTCTGCCTTTGCCAATTCTTGGGGAGACTAATAGTACTTTTTTATATCTCATGAGCTCATCATTGGCGGACCTTCTTCGTTGATTGAACAATTTCCGCTCATAGTTTTACATTCTTATTTGAACATACATAATAAATACAATGGTTAAACACCGTCCCAAAAAAAGGAATGGGAGAAGCGCATTTATTTTCAATATTAAACGTTTTATATAAGCTTTCCTCAAAAATACGGTGATCGAATCCAAAATGAGAAGAGATAAAATCCATTCCGTCAATTTTAATTGGCCATGATCGTCCCTGTTTGATGCTAAACAAACTTTTAATAATGCCAGCTAATGATAACTTTTCGTTCTTTGTAACAAAGATCCTAAAAAAAGCCTTAAATATGCTGGGTAGACCTGTCTCAATAGGAACACTTATAATGATTTTACCATTTTCTGACAACAAACCGGAAAGCATCTTTAAGGTTTTCATTTGCTCGTTTTGAGATAAATGCTCTAAAACTTCAAGGCAAGCGATCTTATTATAACGGAAGGAAGAAATATCTTTTAGATTTGTTACAACATTAATGGTATTTTTGATTTGATGATACATTGCTTCTACCGGTTCAAAAACGACAACCTCGCTTGATGGCATTTTTTTAATCACGTATTCGGCAAAACTCCCATCCCCTCCTCCATAATCAAGAAAGGATTCTCCCTGATCCAGGCCTAATAAGCGGAAAGCGATATTAAGACGCTTTTGGTGCGCATATCTCTTAATAAACGAAGGACAATTAAACGTATGATCCCTATAATTCATTGTTGGCTTGCCATTCGGCCACATATTTTGCCAAAGATTCATGCCAATCGGGCATGCAATTTAAACTCATAATATCTAGCTTATAGTTTCGCATTGCTTCTGAAATAGCTCGGGGGGCAGGCAAGGGAAATTGATCTGATGAAACAGGATTTACTTTTATTGCCTGGTTAACTATTTTAGCTATTTCAAGTGCTATCTCATATCTTGTACATATCCCATTGTTGACTAAATGGAATAACCCGTAATTGCCAGTTTTGATGATCTTTCTTATGCCGGTGACAAAATCACGCGCAAAAGTTGGGCTCCCATATTTATCGTTTACCGCGTTAATTTCACTCCGCGTTCTGCACAACTCGATAATTTTACCAACAAATTTTTTATCCTTTTGGGGGCCGCCGCCGATCATCCAGCCGGCCCGAAAAATATAATATATATTTAACAAGCTCATGACGATCTTTTCGCCCTCATATTTAGCTTTGCTATAAACATTGAGCGGATTCGGGAGATCAAATTCAGTATGAACCTGGCCTGTCCGGCCATTAAAGACCCCGCCGGTACTTATATAAACCATGATCGAATTGTATTCTTGACAAGCCAAGGCCACATTTAGCGTACCTATAGTGTTTGTCCTAAAGGCATGGTCCACTTCGGTTTCACACTTGTCCACATCTGTTTCAGCCGCCAAATGCAAAACAAAATCTGGTCTATACTTAGAGATCAACTTGTATACTTTATCTTTGTCTGTAATATCCATTTCCGGTAAATCAGTCAAGATCAACTTTTCGTTTTTAAAGCATTCCTCGACATATGAGCCAACCATACCATTTGCGCCTGTCACTAAGATCATTGGTCATGCCCCCCCCTTATTTCTTAACATAATTTTCCCCCAATAATTATTCATAACATAGAACAAAAACCAAAATGGGTCACTAACGATCGATCGCATCAAATACAAGATACTTTTACTAAGATTTGGCTTCATAAACAGATAATAATAGGCGATTAAATACAATAATTGAGCGTGCCTTTTCCGTAAGCGATACCAGTCGCTGAACATCTTTCCCTTTAATAATTTATAATGTAAATCTATAACATACATTTCTCCTCGGTATATAATTTCAAAGTTAGAACAGAAGTTGGCCCCATGCCTGATATATTCACCCAATATTTCTGGCATAAAAAAGAATTTGTAGCCATTTAGTGCCATTCGCAGCCAAAGCTCATAATCCTCAACAAAATGCAAGTTGCCAATGTCTTCAGAAAAATATCCAGCCTTCTCAATTATAGATCTTTTAAAGGTTGTAGCCGAGGTTGATAAGCGATTGCCGTCAAACAATAACTTGCGGTGCATGTCTATCTCGTATGGGCCGGTTATGGCTTTGCATTTAATTTTGCCATTTTCCCTGATATATTGATCATGACAAACAATTGATACCTCGGGATATTTCTTATAAACGCCAAGAACTCGCTCGAGTTTGTTGGGATACCAAAGGTCATCCTGATCAAGGATCGCTATTATATCGCCACTAGCCCGCCTTATGGCAGTGTTTCGGGCGCCGCCTAATCCCTTGTTTTTTTGTTCCAGATAAATAAATTTAGCCGCGGAATGTCTTGAAATATATTGTTTTACCACCTCTCCGACTGTATCAGGAGACCCATCATTAACTAAAACTATTTCATAGTTTTTATAGGTCTGGGACAAGACACTATCTAAAGTATGCTCAATATATTTGGCTCCGTTATATAAAGGAACAATTATTGAGAATAGCATTGGCTAAGCTCCCTTCCCGCAACAAGTTTATCAATTTTATTATAATCAACCGGATCAAACATGTTGAGAGTGCGATGGTCGCTACTGTAATTGTTAGAAATTACATCTGGCAGGACGTTATTAAATTCTCCCCGGCAACAAATCCTAATGGAGAAACTATTTTCCAGTGGTGCCAAAGGGTCCAAATCCAATTCGAGTTCCGGTAAATACTTGATCAGTTTTTTGCCTTCATAAAGGCCTTCAATGCCTACGGTCCCATTGCTGTAAATCATTATGTCGCAATCATGCAATTGTTCCTCCAGCTCCCCCGAAACAACTTCGGCTATTGCCCCGCCATTTATACTTGAAAAATCAAAAAGCACCAGAGGATGAGGCTTAATCAAAATTTTGGAAAGCATTCCAAGTGTTTTGACTTTGTAAAGGACCGGCAATACTTCTGAAAGCATTTCGGAGGCGATTACAGAGCTGTAAGGCAAACAAACAAGGACCGAGAAACTATTTTCTCGTTCAGGCATAGCCCTATTATTATGTTCAAATAGGTGGGAATACCGCAAGGTTCCGATACTGGCTACTCTACTGCTCTGAAATCCTCCGGCAATCAATCTCTTAAGGTTGAATTCACTATTAGTTAGAACAATATCTGGGAGCGGATTGATATCAATCTCATCTGGGCCTAAATAATAATTTAAATCCATTGAAGCAAACGAACTATGCTGATATCCATACACCTTTATCTTGGGATCAACTTCATTGGCGGCCATTGCCAACATTTTTTCCCAGGGTTGTCCCTCAAATGGATGAAAAACTGTCCTAAGATTACATGACTTTTTGAATATTTTACACAATCCATTGTAAAATATTAAATTTTTAATGAATTCGGCGTTGGCATTTTCCTGAAATATTTCCCTTTGCAGAAGGCGGGAAATATCTACCCCCATAAACCATCTGAGATCGTCTTGCTTAAAATGAAAGATCGTTGCCGCAGAGACAATAATATCCCAGAAGGATAAATATTTCATGGGCACGATAAATGCCTCTTGGGTATTCAATATATCTTTGACTTGTCGATAAGGAAAGAAGGAGAATGTTAGACGCGCGGCGGTATGGCCTTTTTCTTCCAGATAAGCTTTTAAATCGCCCAAATAATAGTCAATAAACTTTCCGTTTTTCTTATACGACCCCGGATTGACCCATGAAAACAACAGGTTGTATATGCTCCGAAGATCTATCTCTGGAAGGGCTATGATTTTAAACTTAATAAGCATAAAATAGAATATTAACCATATCCTTTTTTTGAGGCCTTTAACGAACAGTCGAATAGTTTGATGCTGGTCATAACCGACAAAAAGAATCTCTCCATCAACAAATGAATCTTTCATCGTTTGGAATAAAGATTGGTCTTCAATTAAAACCAACAGATTATCATGCTGCTTTGTTAATTTTATGATTAATTCCCGATAACAAACTAACTTAAAGAACTGGGACATGAACGGGCTTTTTGAGGCCATTCCGGATGCCCACCATAAAACCGAAGATTGATTCAATTTGCTTAAGTTGGAAAGATATTCAAGATATTTAGGCCTAATCTCACGAGCAAATGCATGAAAAGCATTACCAAGCTTCAACCTCTTTTTATCTCCACAAAGAGACACTAGACTTTGCAGCACATCCTGATCACTACCGAAATAAACCCAAAGATATTGATCTGCCCCTAATTTATCTCGGGCATTGATAATATCCTTAACTTTTAGTTTGTTGTCAGTATAATATATAATATTCATTGATTTATGATCTAAAAACCTATAAGTTTATTATGTCGCCATTAAACATTCTTATGCCATTTAAAATAAGACAAAATAATATTTTTTAATTCTTTATTAAAAGGAATTTGCCTCTTTTGCATCAGGCCCAATCCTTTTGTCAAAATGCACCCTAAAGTCCCTCCAAAATTCTTTTTGTCCCGCGACAAAGCATCCATGTATGCACCAATCTGACTATTGCTTAAATGAAAAGCCGGCAAATTCAGGGAAAGAACTTCATGCATGTAATCGAATTTTCCCTCATTCAAATATCCATACTTTAATGAAATATAATTTGCGATATCCATGCCCATCGTAACCGCCTGGCCGTGATTCATCTTATAACCACTTACAGTTTCAAGAGCATGCCCAAAAGTATGCCCATAATTAAACAAATTGCGCTGATTCATATCAAATTCGTCCAGTTCAATAACCTTTTTTTTAATTTTCAGACTAGCCAGAATATATTTCTTGAGTTTTGTCGGTGATGAAAACAAAGTTTCGTATTCGCAATTCAGGTCATTCACAATGCGATTGCCGGAGATAAAATAAAAATGAAGCATTTCACCGATCCCCGACTTAATTTCACTGGCGGGAAGAGACCTTAAAAAGTTGACATCGATCAAAATTGCCGAAGGCGGATAAAAATTACCCACCAGATTCTTGAACTTTCCAAGATTTATGGAGGTTTTACTGCCAATACAACTGTCCCCCTGGGCCAGCAAGGTTGTGGGATAAAACTGCCATTCTATACCCCTGTAAAGAATTGAGGCAATAAAGCCGCAGATATCCTGTATTACCCCTCCGCCAATTGCAACAAGCCGGTTATTTTTTCGAATTCCCATCTTTATAAGTTGGCCTATCAGCCGTGCGCAAAATGAAATTGTTTTATTAAATTCGTTGGCCTCAACGATAAGGGTGCGCTTATTTTTTAGGATGTTTTTAAGGGCGGCCCGGTAGAGCTTGGCAATATTTCTATCAATAATATAGAAGTCATAATTGCGCTCCTCAAAATCCAAGAGAGAGATAAAGTCGACCTCGTATTTTTTGAATAGTGATTTTACTACAAAGTGATCAGACATTCACATAACCCCCGTCGACAATAATATCCTGCCCGGTAATATAAGTATTTAATTTGCTTGCAAGGAAAAGCACCACTTTTGATATTTCATCCGGCGTTGCCAACCGGCCAACTGGGATATGGGCCGCAATCTCATCTCTTTCAGCCGAACTTAAAATGCTTTTTGTAAGGTCCGTTAGTACGATTCCAGGACACACCGAGTTAACTAAAATACCGTGTCGCGCCAGTTCATTGGAAGCAGCCACAGTCAGCCCTCGCAAGCCAAACTTGCTGGCCGAATAGACAGATCGCTTCTCTTTGCTCACCACGCCGAAGATTGAAGAAATATTAACAACGCGGCCGTACTTTTGATTTTTCATCTTTCTGGCAATAGCCCTTATGATCAAGAAAGGCGCGGTCAGATTAACAGCAATTATGTCATCCCAATCCTTAGGTTTGGTTTCATCAATATAATTTATGCGGTTTATGCCAGCATTATTTATACAAACGTCGATCCGCTTGATCTTATTAAGTTGTGAAATGAAAGCATTCAAACTTTCTCTATTAGTAAAATCCGCCTTTAAGTACCTGGCCTTCAAACGTTTCTTCGAATTCGCCTTTGTGCCAGTTAAGATTAAGTGTGCCCCGGCTGCCGCCATATCATCCGCGATCTGCTTCCCAATGCCACGGGTGGCACCGGTTATGAGAACAACCTGATCTTTATAGTCAATTTCCATAAGTATTTTCTCCTAATCTGCTAAATTCTTCGATAAGATTTTCGGCTGCTTCAGTTTCCATACGTTTCCTGCATTCTAGGGTATAAGATCCAATATGCGGAGTAAGAATAACCTGGGGATATTGGGTCAAAATTCCTTCGTATGGCTCTTGTTCAAAAACATCAAGCCAAGCGCCAACAATCTTCCCGTTTTCTATATTCCTGATCAATGCTGTCTCATCAATCAAGTCGCCCCTCGCGGCATTTAAAAGATACACGCCCTTTTTCATCAAGCTGAATTCTCTTTCCCCGATTAAACATTTCTCTCCGCCACAATGCAGGGAAATGATATCGGAATCCTTTAAGGCTTCATCAATATTTACTAACGGAACATCATTGATAATACCTGACAATAAAGGATCCACGGCAACAACGTTGGCGCCAAAGGCTTTAAGCAATTGGCCGACTCTCTTCCCAATATTGCCAAAACCAATTACTGCAACCTTCATATAGGACAATTGCCTTCCTATAACCTTTGTCCAGGCTTTATGGTGAAGATCATGGTCAGCTTTGACAATCTGCCGTAAGAGCAAAAGCAAACAGCCAATGGTTATTTCCGCAACAGCCTCCACCGGTGCTAAAGGCGTGCTTCGGATTACGATCCCTAATTCCTTTGCTGACCCAAGATCAATATTTGAAAGACCTGAACCACAACGGGAAATAACTTTTAATTCAGAATTCATCATTACCTCACGGTCAAGAAGTTCAAGCCCCGCGATCAACCCTCCAACGCCAGGAAGCAATTCAACCAATTCTTTTTTAGTTATTTTTCTTTTATAGGGGTTTTCAATGATTTCAAAGCCTGCCGCATAAAGCTTTTGTCGGGGAGCTGGGTCAGAAACTCCAAAGCTAGAAGTTGCCACCAATACTCGTTTATTCTTTGGTCTCATTAAGGTAGCTATTTGAGCGTGCCCTTCAATGCCCGAATAAATCGTCGCATTTGTTCGCTTGGCCCGATGGTTACCCTGATGCATTTTTTAAGATGTTGATGTGAAAACGCGCCCTTAATTAAGATTTTATGCGTTTTAAGCTCCTCAACAATTTCAAAGCTTTTTTCAAATGACCCAACATCGATCAAAACAAAATTTGCATAACTCTTGAAATAACTGAGCCCCATTTTGTCAAGTTCATGCTCAAGATATTTTTTGGCTTTTAGCGCCAAAGAAACATTTTTCTTCGTGACCGTAGGATGTTCCAGCAAATGCTCGACAAACTTGGCTCCTATCGCATTAACTTCATACATGGGCCGCACTTTATGCAACATAGCGATCATCTCTTTGCTGCCAACCGCATACCCAACCCTGGCACTGGCCAGCCCGTAAGCCTTTGAGAATGTACGAGTTATAACTAAGTTGGGATATTTATTTATCAATCGGACAACACTTTTTGGATAATACAAATAATAAGCCTCGTCAACCAAAATAATAGTTGAATACTTATAGGCGGCTTTAATGATTGATTCAAGATTATTCGGATTAATAATTGTTCCTGTCGGGCTATTCGGATTTGCCAAACAGATCAATTTAGGCTTTTGTTTTGCGATACAAGTACAAATCTCATCGGGAGAAAAAGATAAAGCTTCATTGCAATCGATTTTGATCAAATCCGCCTGGAATATTTGCGCGTAAACATAATACATTGCGTAGGTTGGATTGAGAATAGCAACTTGTTCTCCTGGATTAATAAAGATCTCAAATATTGATTTAATTGCCGCATCGGAACCAGCGGTTAAATAAATATTATTTGTCTTGCAGCCTAGGCTGCTGGCAATACTATTGGCCAAGGAAGAAAGCTCCGGATATGTTGAAACAAAATCAGCTGTGATCAACTGCTTAATTTCGCTTAAAAATTCCTGAGGGAAGGATATATGGTTTTCGTTTTTGTCGAGACGTAAATATTTTTGCCCATCATTGGCTGCATTTGGAATACGGACCAAAGATCCCAAATGTTTTTTAATTGGGAGTTTAATATTCTGTTCCATAATATTTACCCCATTTGATAAAATGGGTCCGCCCCATTAATGTCCCGTCTGTATTACATAAATTGCAGGGGATGAAGTCTCGATTTGAGCTGGCTAAATCCGTCCTGATTTGCTTAAACATTTCATTATTCCAGATCTCCAGGATTGAAGATTTGCCCACATTCCCTAAAATGATATTTTTATTCCAATTATGAGTACATAATAAAATCGAGCCATCGTGATCGATCAGGGCTTGAAAGAAAGGATAATAACAAGTCTTTTTCAGTGGTTCAGTGGGAACGGTTATACCCGCATCCTTAATCTCTATCGCACCCGCCCGATTAGTAAGAGTAATGCCATAATGCTCCCGCGCCGACAACCACCTTGGCCGAAGAACTAGCTGTTCGTCTTTAATGCCCAACTGCTTCTGCATTGCCCTAAAATGATCGATCTGATGAGGTCCATCGTACAAGCTGACGCAAAGAGTGGTAAGTCCCGCGGCAAATAGACTGGCAACCTTATCAGCAGTTACCAGATCGCCGTTTGTTACAATCTCAATGCGCGCACCGGGACAATGCTTTCGGGCAATCTCCACCAGCAATTCAACCTGTTGATGAAGGAGCGGCTCACAAAAAGCGGAAAAAATAATTGTTTCATGAAAATCCACCTTTTGAAGATCTTTCATAACTTTTTCGAAAAGCTCAACCGAGATGAAGGCCTTGGTTCTGGGATAACTCGGGCTGCTGTGCGGACAAAAAACGCATTTTCGAGTACATGACCCGCACAGATTGAACTCAAGTACGGAAAACAGCGGAAATTCATCTTGTCCCGAAGATTTTCCCAGATTTTCATCTAATAGCCACTTTTTTCTGGCTATATCAGGATCAAGGTACCTCATAAGTTACATTCCCCTTTCTTTCATTGGACTCATCCGATACTGTAACCAAGTGGCCATCAAATGATCAAGGATCATGTGAATATCCTCAACCGGGCCATATTCACCCTTTGGAGTATCAACATGGATCACCAGGTCACAGATCTCTTTAAGCCCCCCCCCGTCAAAGCCGGTTAATCCGATCGTAAATCCACCACGGGCTTTTACCCACTGGACAGCTTCGACAACATTTGGCGAATTGCCGCTAGCCGAAATGGCGATCAGTTTATCCCCTTTACGATAATGCACCCTAAGCTGGTTAACGAATAATTTATTATATCCATCATCATTGGCGATCGCCGTCATAACAGGCGCATTATCAGTTAGCGCCAAGGCCCGAAACGCCTGCGAACATTTAGCCTTTTTAATAATATCGATGCCAAGATCATTGGCCATATGCGAAGCTGTCCCGGCCGAACCGCCATTCCCGGCAATGAATATCGTGTTTTGGCCCTTATAGGCAGTCTCTAATTCGCAAGCAAAAGCGGCTATGGCCATGGTGTCAAGCCCCAAAAGCAATTCATAAAGATATTTAAAATAACCTTTGGCATATTGTTCTAAATTTTGCGACATCATAAATATCTGTTCTGTATTATTACTCACTTTATACCTCTCTTACTCTATTCAATCGGGACATTTAATCTTAAATGTTTTACGCCATTCGGGATCGGCATAATAGATCGCATATACAAGCTTCATGGTCGCCAGCGCGTCGGCGCTGCTACCTGATCTGATCCGCCTCTTTCGTGTTACTGCTTCAGCGAAATCGTTTATTTCGTCTCGCCAGGAATTATCATCCAAAAAAGTAATGGTCTTTTCATTGGTCGCGCCCAAATCGGATTCATCGCGTTCCCCAATAATCAGCTTTTCCTGCCCGTAACTTTTGGAACCCGAAAGGATACCCTGAAGAACCAGGAAGCCTCGGGTAAGATTAATCTCCAGGGAAAACTTATGCTGCCACTGGGTCGCAGTGGAATGAAGCATTGCCACCCGCCCTTTGACGTCCCGCATAAGCGCGAAGGCGTTATCTTCCACATCATGTTTCCAGAATTCATTGGACACAAAGCTTTTCACCTCGACAAACTTACCGCAGAACAGTTGCATTAAATCCACCATATGAATTCCCTGATCAAGTAAAATCCCTCCACCGGAATATTTCCTTTCCGCGCGCCATTCACCGGAAAACGGGATCATTTTGCTTTTTCCATAAACACCGCGCAGATTAATGATTTCCCCAAGTTCTCCGGATTTTATTAGGCGGAGAGCCTCGCGGACAGAATCATGATAACGGTGATTAAACCCGTATTTTAAGACCGATTTGGGATTTCTCTTTTCCACTTTCATTACACGTTCTATATCCTCAACGCAACGCCCAGGGGGCTTTTCACAAAAGACGTGCAATCCCGCGTTTAACCCGGCGATTGTCACCTCAGCAGCTAAATAATTCGGTAAACTCACAAAAATAGCATCCAAAGGCTCTCTTAACAATTCCTTGTAACTTGTGAATGCTTTTACGCCATCAGCTATCAATTGCGGATTTTTGAAATTAATATCACAAACCGCAATTGTCTCTAAATCAGGCCGCAGGTCTATAAAATGACGTCGCCTTTTGCCGACCACCCCATAACCGGCAATCCCGACCCGGACCTTCCTTTTTTTCATCTTATTTTCTCCTGATAAAGCGGAAAAAGTTTATCTTTTTTCATTAATGGGAGAACCCGTTGCAAGTCATCAGGAGTATCAACTCCAATCACTTTGAATGGGCTTTGAACCATTTTTACGATATAACCATGTTCCACCGCTCTCAGCATATCAACAGATTCTATCTGCTCTAAAAGCGTAGGCGAGAGTTTGGTAAAAAGCTGTAAAAAAGCACTACGAAAAGCATATATTCCCAACTGCTTGAATTTTTTAAACTGCATTTTGCCCGCTTTCAGCACCGAGGGAATCGGTTCCCGGGAAAAATAGAGCGCCTTTCCCTGGTTATCACAGACGGCCTTAACCACATTTGGATTATTGAATTCCTCATCATCGGTTATCTCGGTCATTAGATTTGTACATTGAAGGTCATTGTTGCTTGATAATGGGTCAAGAAGCAAACCAAGCATTTCTGGATCGACCAAAGGCTCATCTCCCTGCACATTGATAAACACGTCTGCATGAAGAGACATGGCCACTTCAGCAATGCGGTCGGTTCCACGCTCATGGGTCTTTGCCGTCATCGCCGCCTTTCCTCCATAACTTGTCACCACATCGAAAATCTCTTGATCACACGTGGCAACGATGACATCTGATATCAAAGAGCAGCGCTTTACCCGCCGCCGAATGTGTTCAATCATGGGTAAGCCCAAAATATCCGCTAACGGTTTTCCCGGAAACCGCGTTGACGCCAGGCGAGCAGGAATAATAGCAATAACCTTCATGTTAAATCTCCCTTTAGCCCCTTGAGCAAATCTCGACATTTATCTCCAAGAAATAACATATCTACCCCCAAAGCCAGGAAGGTATATCCATTTTTTATATACTTGGCCGCTTCAATAAGATCGGGCTTGACTACATGCATGCCCATAGGTTTTTTCAACCGGTGACATATTTCCTCATAACGTTTGATCGCGTCCTTGACCTCGAGCTTATCAAATTCTCCGGGAAACCCTAAAGAGCCAGAAAGGTCATAGGGGCCAATGATCGAACCGTCAACCCCCGGGACAGCTAAGATAGACTCAAGGTTCTCGATCGCCTTGATATGTTCGATCTGAACAATAACGACACTTTCCTTCTTGAGCCAATCCCGGTACTCCCCAAATTTATATCCATATCCCTGTGCCCGAGCCAAGCCCACCCCCCTTGTTCCGTCGGGAGGATATTTAACCGCGCTAACCGCTCTCTCCGCATCCTTATCGCAATTTACCATGGGGACAATAACTCCGTGCGCTCCCGCATCCATGACTCGTTTAATAAAGGTGGGGTTATTTTCGCCAACTCTGACTAAAGGAATGCATCCGGATAATTCAATGACCCGGATAAGCGATTGCGCCTTATCAATTGAGATAGAGCTGTGTTCCAAATCAACCGTTAACCATTCAAACCCGGACTTCACCATGATCTCGGCAATTGACTGGTGACCAATAGTCAGCCATGATCCTATGGTAAGAACATTATTCCTTAATCTATTTTTTAACATTAATAACCACTCCTTATTAGCTTTTCAGTAAAGCCCATTATTCTTCCCAATTTTGATAAAGGTCAGACGAGGAAGTGTCTTTTTCTAAAATCGCTCCCCAAAAACCTTCGAAATCAAATTTTTTCCATAGATTTGCTAAAGTTTTACTTAAAATTGGGATCCCTAACGGATACTGATAATAAGTTTTACTTTTCAAAACCTTCCAACCTGAATGCAATAAAAGAAGTTCCCAATCCTTAGGGGAAAGCTCAAAGATATGTTCTTCTTCTGCGGACACTTTCTTATTTGATTTAATTCTTAATGTATGAAGGCCTACCCTGCTGCCCTGCAAATAAGGGACTGTAATGATCATGCGATTACAGGAAGATCTTCTGGTTAATCGTCTAAAGAAAATTGAGGGGTTGTGCAAATGCTCGACCATTTGAAACGAAACAAAAAGATCCACCAAAATTCCACGCAAATCAAGATCCTCGGCCCGGCATAATAGAGCTTTTTGGCCTCTAGCTTGAATTTTTGCTATTGCGTTAGGATCAAGATTGACGCCAAGTGTTTCGATCTTATGCGCGCTTTTATCTAATGCCTTGAGATATAACATATGAGTTCCGGCCGAATCACCGATATCAACGACCTTGAGAGTCTTATCTTTTGGCAATAATTTTATGGTGTCCAACATTAGGTTGCACTGGAACGCTTGAAGAGCCCTTCGCTTTTGTTCCCAAAATTGATTAAAACCTTCTTTCCCACTTGACTCCTGATTGGATATATCCGGCTCGATTTCGCGTAATTTCCCTATTAAAGCATTCAAATCTTGTTGAGCCGCGGACCAAAACAGCGATCTATGTAATATTTTTGATAGGATCTTTGATAAATCCACACCCAACATCCTAAATATTTTACCTGCCACTTTTCGTCCGAATAAAATGCTGTTTTGAATCATAGTTTTCACTTCCTTCCCCCAATTGCGAATAAATCCAGCGGTAAATGAAGTTCCATCTCGGCCCTATTTTTTTGTTTTGCTGGGCCTTTTTCAAGCGCAAAAACCACGAAACAAAGTTCTTGATAAGGGGTAATTGCGCTTTGGCTTGGTTTTCCCCAATAGCCATAGCCAAGTATCTGCTTTAGAGAAGGCGAGAAACTAGTAAACATCTCTAATATCTCATTAATATTAAAAACCACATAATTAGCTTTTTCACAACTTTCATCGCCAGGGCCATCAAAACAAACATACTGATAACTTTCCGCGATATTATTTATCCCTTTTTGATTGGTAAGCCTTAAAGAAATTATAAATTTGCCTCCCGCCTTCAATCGCTTCCAACAAGCATCTATTATCTGTTTAGTGTCTATGTTCCAGTCCGCGCAACTTAATGAAACAACCGTATCAAAAGGTTCTCCCGTTATTTCCCTTTTATCCAGAATATCTGCATATTCAACTTTATAAGGGATAGCAACTTTCCTTCTTTTTGCGATCCTAATTGATGGTTCGTTAATATCAACTCCGTGGTATAGATCAACCTTAAACTTCTGAGCAAGCGCAACCCCCAGCCCTCCCGTTGCACAGCCAACATCCAGGACTTTTCCGAAAGTCCCTTTCTCGTGATGCATTTTTTCAAATATCCATTTTTCAGAAACATAGAAATCATCCCAACAAGTACGGTTATCTTTATAATAATTTGCCATGTTTTCCGAATTGTAAATAATATTATTGGATTTCATATGTTTATCGCCTGAAAGGCCTCGGCATATTTACAGTTTAATCTTCGCGCCCTATCAGCTGCCTGATTCTTCACCGCTTTCAAAGAAAACGGATGAGGGAATTCACGCAATTCGCTTTTATAGGCTGCAAGCGCTTCCTGCTTAATATTGATGAACCGCGAAATATCACTATTATGATCAGGAGCGAATCGAAAAACCGCCTTGGGTGCCAGCAAATTCATATTCCCAGCTGTTTCAAAACAAAAAATCGATACTTTCGACCTCTCGCCCCCAATCATGCGATTAGGACGGAATGCAGTCAGAGCCGCTTCATAGCAGATGCGGTGGTCCTTGTTCAGATCCCCCCAATGATGTGTATAGATTTTATCCGGATCGATCTTTTCAGATATTGCTTCAATTTGTTTGATGATATCAAGCAATGGAATAGCATCTAAACGCTGATCGGGATATCCAAGGTAATGACAATTTGCTTGATTGACGCCTAAGATTTGAATCGCGGCAAAGAATTCTTGCTTACGAATATCTATCAACCTTTTAAATCTCTTTGTTTCATTCTCCCGTTTTACTTTTGGGTCATAATGGCGCGAAGTAACTCCATCCGCCAGCGCCAGGATATGGACTTCATCGCCTTCCGAGACATGCTTGGCAATAATCCCTCCACAGCCTAGAACCTCGTCATCAGGATGCGCGACAACAACCAAGATCTTCTTTTGCTTAATTTTCATTTCAGACAAGCCCTTGCACTTTAGCTAAATCATAAAATTTATCTTTTAGGGAGCATAACATTTGAAATCCACCCTGTTCAATAATTTTACTATTTTCAAAATAATAAATCAGATCGGCGTTAATTATTGTGGAAAGCCGGTGCGCGACGACAACAATGGTCGTCCTATGGGAAATATTTTCAATGGCATTCTGTATTAATTTTTCTGAATGGCTATCGAGAGCACTGGTGGCTTCGTCTAAGATCAATAGATCCGGGTTGCGGAGAATCGCGCGAGCCAAGGCGATCCGCTGCCTTTGCCCCCCCGATAACCGCACTCCACGATCACCAACTATTGTGTCTAATTTATTCGGCAAGTTGACAATAAATTCATCGGCATTCGCCATTTTACAAGCATTATGGATCTCTTCTTCCGTCGCCACATCTTTTGACCAAATTAGATTTTCCCTGATAGACATGTTAAAAAGAACGCTGTCTTGCGGGACATAGCCCACCTTCTGCCGCCAGGAAAATAAAATAAACTCTTTTAGGTCAACCCCATCAACCAATATTTTACCTTCGGAAGGGTCAAAAAGCCTTAAAATCAAGTCCACCAGAGTCGATTTCCCCGCGCCACTCTTGCCGACCATCGCGATCATTTTGCCTTTGGGGATCGTACAATTCACATTCGACAAGACCTGGCTCCCGCTCGAATAACTGAAACTGACTTCCTTGAAAACAATACTTTCCTTGAATCCCTTATAATCTATTCCTCCTGACAACTGCTTATCTTTTTCAGCCAACATTCGCAAACCATTCAGCTGTTCATAGGCCGGATGTAAACTCAACATCTGGTTTCTAGCCGCTACAACCTGGCCGATAATTGGCAAGGCGGAATAAAATGAGTAGACAACTATGGCCAATTCCGAAATAGGTATTTTTATTAATGTGATAGACAATAACAATAATAATAAGATCAACGCCATCCCCATTGCCTGGAAAACCATGGGTATCCCATTGCTTATGATCTGGGACTTCTTAACCACTTCGATATGGGCATTTATCGCGGCAGTTAAATAATTAGAAGCTTTTCTTTGCTCGCCATAACCAATAACAACTTTCGCCGCCGATAAATTCTCGGTAACAACTTCATGTATCCGGTTAGCTGTTTCAGTATCTTTTTTGCCCAATTTATAAGTGATCTTGCTGAACAACGACGATAAGAGGATCAAGCCCGTGCTCAATAATATAATAATGCTCGAAAACTTCCAGGATACGAATAGCGCGACCAATAAGTAAATTATCAACCTGGAAAATGAGGTAAGAAACAACAGCATCTGCGAAAAAGAATCGATGATCTTGCCGGTTTCTTTAATAAAAGTGTTGCCCAAAACGCCCAGGTTATTCGTTGAGAGGAAACCCCAACCCGCGTCAAAGAATACATCAAAAGTTGAACACGATAGATCCTTCATTAAAGCATATTTGATGTCCTGGATTGCATAAAAGACCAGTAAAGCAATGACAACTTTAATTAGGACAAAAAGGAAAACAATTTCCATGATTCCATATATATTTGACGGGAGATGAATGATCTTAAGAAACCCCAACAACCCCATGGTAAGAGGAGTAATTCCATGAAGGTCAGGCTTGGTTATTAAATCAATAATAGGCGCCAAGCTTAATACGGAACCCATTTCCACTATGCTTTGAAATGCCTGTAAAACCATGATTGAGATGAACTTTCGGGGATACCGCCAGGCAAATCGCCAAAATATGAATATTATTTTAATTTTACCCACCCCATGGTCTTGATCACTAGACGATTTTCTAAAGAGGTGTAAACATCTAAGTAATTTGCCACCCCCAATGAATAAGTGCCATCCACTGGCGCCTCAATAACGATTGTAAACGGCCCCCGATCGGCAACGCAAACATATCCGCTATTTTGCTTATTTCTAATAAGGCCAAAAGTCACTCCACCGGTTCGCAATTCCCCGCGAGCGACAAAACAACTGCCTTTTTTGAGCCAGACACCTTTGGTTCTGATTAAGTCAGTATCGACAAGGCCAAGCGACGGATAAGCAAAAAAGGTGCTGGAAATTATTGAAAGTTTTCGACCCAAGAGAGGATGATCATACGGGTCTTTCTGTTGTTGCACATACCCCTTAATTACCCACTTGTCCAAAACCAGGGAAACATTATTCGATTTAACAATAAGATCATTATCTTTTACAGGAATAACCTGCTGGCTAAATATTTTTTCCAAGCTATGCTGGGACAGGGCAATAGGCACCGCGTGCACAGCTGGCAACTCCCAGCCATTAACCTTCCTATAAAGTGATTCATATCCCTTATAGAGCGGATATTTAATGGTCAAGAGGACCGGTAAATTGGATGGACTCTTAACACGATACAATCCGCGAAAACAATGAGCCTGTTCCCGGGACATTTTTATCCCTTTAAAAGTTATTGAATATGCCCCAATATTGTCATAAATAACCGGAAAAAACAAACGATTAGTCCCTTTTTCAAGGTTTATCGTTATTGTTCGAGAAAAATCCATCCCGCCAGAAAAAGGGACGCGATCATAGCTAAGGATCGGCCAAAGGGTCGGGAATTGGGAATTGCCGGCATCAAATTCAGCCACCAAATAATCACCGGAAATTGTTCTTTTTTTTGAGGGCTTGAATTTGGCTGGATCAGTGATCAAGACCATGCCATTATCGAGCGGTTTCCAGATCACCGGCAGGCGTTGAAGGTTTGAAGTGTTACACTTATTGATAATATCCGTCAGCCGCCAAACCTGATATTGGCGAAACACAAATAAAGGGCCTAAGATTATTAACAAAGCAATTATCGCGAAAGCTAAAACTCGTTTAAAATAGAACCGCCAATCTTTCAGGTTATTTTGCATTAACCGCATCGAATTGAACAGGCCATGCTGTACGACAAAACCAAAGCACCACCAGCCGACAAATTCTAAATGAAAATTATGCCTCCCCTGAAACTCAAGAGATGGATAGCCGGTGAAATACAATAAAAGAAACAAACAAAAGATCGCCCTCCGAAAACTTGTAATACTTACCATAATTAAAGCCAAAACAACAAAAGGCAACCCGAAGCCGGCTAACCGGCCCAATATGTCAGCCCGGAAAGCATAAAACGCGTTAATATATGCATTCGATATGCCCCTTGGAGGTTCTGTATAAATAAATGGCAGCTCAACAATTTTTAATGTCGTAGCAAAAGCGCGCGCCAGCAGATCTGCGGGGAAAAGACAAAAAACGCGTGTCAAATATTCCGTACCCGCTCGGTCAAATTCCTTGGGTGTAGAAGAAAAATATTTATTGGGATTAATAACACTGGCTTGGGCATATGGCAGATCTCCGGGAAATTCATCCGAATACTGATAGCCCCAATCATAGACAGAATTCGTAACGCCCATTCTTGCATCAAAAGAACTTGATTGTCCGCCCAGCACATTGATTGCTCTGCGCGAGGAAGGCAAAAGGCTTACTGGCATTAAAGCCAAAGAAAACATAATAAAAATAATACAAGCGGCAATTTTGGTTTTGAGGTTTGCCAGCAAATGGCCCGGGACAAAAAAGAATATCAAAAGCACGAACGGAAAAAACAGCATAATCATGTCTTCACGAACCCATAAACCGACACCTACAATGACCCCAGCAAAAGCAGATAAAACAATTATTTTGCCCTTTTTGAAAGGGGAAACCGCCAAAATCGTCATGATAAGAATTTCTGATAAAACGAAGGGCGCCCTAGCGTAATCCCGCAGCATTGAAGGGATAAGATTATGCAAATGGTTTGAAGACACCATGAACATTAATGCGCACAGGACCGACAAAGCACGACCCATCCCCTGCCGGCAAATAGCGTAAAAAATAACAATAACTAGCCCAAAAATAATGCCATATGGATTTAAAGGCCCGAAAAATATATTCAATTTGGCAGGAGCAATAGTAGTCGATTTATAAAACAATCCCAGTTGAGCCGTGGCTTGGATGAAAAAGACATATAAGGTCCCGAGTGTATTGGCAAGGCAGAATAAGACAATTACCACGATGGCATCTTGCCTCCAAAGAGTTCGCTTCTTAATTTGTTCTAATAATAAGTCACGCACAGAGAAGAACATACTAAACAAGAGCGGTATGCCTAAGAGCAGAATTCCGATGCGAAACAATAAGACCTTCATATTTTTTTCCCTATCACGAACATATAATCAAATGTGTTTAAGTATATATAGCCGTTCAATATTCCCAGCTTTTTTAAAAAATCGTAAAGACGATTCATTTTGTTTTTCAAAACCAAAGAAATATATGCAATTTGATCAAGGCTTCTATAAAGCCCTGGATATTCAACATAAACAACTTGAAATCCATATTTGCTCAACAAGGCTAATAGGGATATTTTGGAAAAATAATGCAGATGGGTTGGGGGATGGATTTGCCTCCATTTCTTTCCTCTTAACCTTGCATTGAGGCTTCCAATGTCTCCAGTAGTAATGGCTATGAGACCATCTTTATTGAGATTATCCGATATCTTTTTAATGAATAGCTCTGGTCTCCTTAGATGCTCAATGGTGTCCCATAAGCAAAACACATCTTTATGTTCACATAAATTGAAATTCAAGAAATCGCCATCATAGGCTTCAACCCCTATTTTAGTTTTAGCATATTTGACGCCAGAAGAAGCAATATCTATACCTGCAGTAGCATCAAAATACTTTTTCGCCAATTCCAGAAAAAAACCATAGGCACAGCCGATTTCAAAGATTTTCTTATCTTTACTCCTTGGACAAAACCTTTTTATAACATCCAATCTGCTCAAGAAGTCCTTTTGAAGGCAATCCCTATCAGATGTATAGCTAACATACTCTTCGCCGTGAAAATATTCATCGGAATAAAGCTTCTTAAGATCATCATCAGAAATATCAATATTAGCGGTTTTAAAACCACAGGATTTGCATTCAAATAAACCCACGATTTTTGATTTTTCGTATTTTGATCCACAGATAAGACAATTCTTTTCCATCAATTCAGACTCCTGAATTCTTCATCAATAAGGTATAAAGGCCTTTTTTTGCTCTCATCAAATATACCACCAATATATTCTCCGATAATGCCCAATGATATTAATTGGAACCCGCTGATAAAAGAGACAATCATTATTAAAGACGTCCAACCCTGAGGAGTAGACGAGTTAAATATATATTTTATAAAAGAAAATATCCCATAAAACATACTAAAAGCCGAAAGCAATATACCCAAAACTATTGATATTCTTAAAGGGACCTTTGAAAAGGAAATTGTGCCCACAATAGCAAAATTGATCAATCGGAGATAATTATATTTGCTTTTGCCGCCCTTCCGTTGTTTTGAAACAAACTCAATACCTATTTGATTAAATCCGACCCAGCGAAACAAAAATCTCAAAAACTGATTTTGCTCTCTGATTTGCCCCTTAAATACATTCAAGACCTTATTAGATATTAATCTAAAATCAGCGGAGTTTTCGTCGGTTTTAATATACGAGATTAGATTCACAAACCTATAGAACAACCGTGATAAGACCTTTTTGAGGGCAGAAACATTCCCGCCATAAATCCTATTGGTATAGACAACATCATATTTGTTCTCATATTCCACCAAAAGCCGAGGGATAACTTCTGGAGGATGTTCGAGATCGGAATCCATCATGATAACTGCATCGCCGTCACATTGGTCCATTCCAGCTACCAAAGACATCTGATGGCCAAACCGCTTTGACAAAACTATCATTCGCGTATTCTTTGAGTTCTCACAAATCTTCCTTAAAATATCGCGAGTATTGTCCGTGCTTTTATCCAAAACATAAATAACATCAAAAACATATTTATGCCTCAAAGTATCAAGGACCTTGAATAACTCAGCATGGAAATCAGCAATCACTTCAGCCTCATTATACACAGGCGCTACAATGTTAACTTTTTTCATTTATGTATTATTCCGTTTAACTTACTTATATCTGCGAATATATCATGGACATCATATCGATCCGATTTACTGGCTGGTTCGGTAATGACAGCTGCCTTAGTTAATCCATTTTCCTCCAATATTCGATTTAATAAATCGCGTATTCTTATGGACCGGCCGCTGCCAACATTATAAATTGCCCCCATTTCACCGAAATTCATTATCAACTCATAGGCCTCAACTGCATCAACAACGTCTATGTAATCACGTTTACTTTCAAGGTTTCCAAGCGTTATTTTTGAAATTCGGCCCTCCTGATACGCCTTGATCTGTTCATATAATTGCCCAATAAACAAATTATGCGACATCCCCTTCCCCATTAAATTAAAGGGCCTTGCCATAACTAAATCCAACCCGTAAGTAAATGAATAATAATGCATCAAATGCGTCTGAAACACCTTAGTGAGTCCATAAAGACTGATTGGATTCAAAGGATGATTTTCCCGGACGGGATTATCAAATTCACTGACCTTGCCGTATTCCGCACTACTTCCCACCAAAAAGACCCGACATTTTAATCCAATTTGGGCAACACTCTCCAGGATGTTCTTTGTTGTTAGAACATTACACCGATAATCGATTTCATAATTATTGGTAAATCCGCCGATCAAGTTATATATCTGGTCCGGCCGAGTTTCACTGATCAGATTTAAGACCGCGGAATAATCAGTATAATCACATACCAGCAAATCTCCTTGTATATCACTTAGAATTAATTCCACTCCATTCCTTTTTGATATTAACTCCTTTAGATACAGAGCCGAGAAACCATTCGCACCGGTTATTAAAACTTTCAATTATTTATGCCCATCTTTTCTAATATTTCTCTAGAATGTTCATTGGCGTAATCATAATCATCAGGGCGGCCAATATCCAGCCAAAAACCGTCAAAGGATTTAACTTCCATTTTGTTAGAATTTCTTATCCCATCGGTCATTAAATTATCAAAACCATATGGCAAATTCCTGGGAAGCATTTCGATGACTCTTCGACTTAAGCAATATACCCCCATGCTTACATCAAAATGATAGATCGGTTTCTCAGAAAAGTCCGTGATCAAATTATTTTCATTAAATTTCAAAACACCAAAATCAATTTTTACATTTCTATTATAAACAGCAACAGTTACATCGTTGTCCCTGGAAACATGATGATCATAAAACGATTTATAATCCAAATTGCATAGTATATCTCCATTCATGACTAAAAAATGATCTTCAAGATTAGGGATCAGAGTTATCGGTGCTATCGTACTTAAGGGTTTATCTTCAATAGAGTAATCGATTTTTACACCCCATCTTGCGCCATCGCCAAAAAATGCCATTATCAATTGAGCCATATGGCTAACCGCAATAGTAATATGATCAAATCCGCTCTTTGCCAATTGCTTGATAATGATCTCGAGTATAGGGGTCTCATCCCCGATTGGCATCAAAGGCTTTGGGATAGTTTTGGTATATGGTTTTAAACGGATCCCTTTTCCACCCGCCATAATAATTGCACGCATCATTTCCCCCTAAAGGTTATAGATATCAGTCTTATATTTTTTTAGGTTTTCCGGTTTGCTGAACCATTCAATTGTTAGTTCAAGACCCCGCTTCAAATCATATGCTGACTTAAAACCCGTTAATCTTTTTATTTTAGCATTATCGCACCAAAGTCTTCTAACTTCACTTTTAACTGGTCTGATCCTTTGTTCATCATTTATCAGTGTTGAGTCGCTTCCCATAAGTTGGGTGATCAGTTTAAAGAGATCCTCAATGTTTATTTCAGAATTTGAGCCTATGTTCACAGCATCTCCAATCGCCCCATCACACTCGCATAAAGCGATCAGCCCGGCACAGGTGTCGATCACATAATTAAAGTCCCTGGTTGGCGTAACCGATCCCAAGTCAATTTGCTTTTTCCCCGCAGCAACCTGCGAAATGATTGTTGGAATAACGGCTCGCGCAGATTGTCTTGGGCCATAGACATTAAAAGGCCTGGCAATAATAACCGGCAAATCAAATGAATTATAAAAGCTCATAGCAATTGCATCCGATCCTATCTTGGTTGCACTATAAGGAGATTGAGGCTGCATTGGATGTTTTTCATCGATGGGGACATAAAGCGCTGTCCCATAAACCTCACTGGTTGAGATCTGGACAATTAATTTCACCCCGTTATCTAAGCCGGCCTGACAGATATTTAGCGCCCCATTGATATTTGTTTCAATATAACTGCCGGGAGCCTGGTATGAATAAGGAATAGCAATAAGTGCCGCCAAATTGAAAATAATATCAACATTTTTGGCTATCTTGCGACAATACGCAGGATCCCGCACATCACCGCAGACAACCTCAACTTCTTTTAAGCAATTGATATCTTCTAACCATCCCCAGTAACCGAAAGAATTATATAAAGATAGCGCTCTTACTTTGGCTCCATTCTTTACAAGCAATTCAACTAAATGTGAGCCAATAAACCCATCTGCCCCGGTGACCAGAATCGATTTATCCTTTATTTTCATGTTTCCTTCTATAACAATTAATACTCGTCAATACATAATTTTACCATTCAAAGAAAGGCCTGTCAATCCACGCGTCTTATGGTCAATACTATTCAGACCTTGTCAATAATATTCATACATTTTTGTGGAAAACATACAAATGCTTACCAAGCAACAAATCACCCTGATCACGTGCTGATTCAAAATAAGGCGAATAATCCTCATCAAATGCGGCACGGTATTTTTGCTCAATATATATTCTCGTGGGAAGAAGGAATTCATTTAGTATTACATTTTTTTTTGCGATTCTGATCGCTTGCGAGATGATCTCTTGGCGGATTTCCTTTGTTTTCTCAACAGAGTCCAAGAAAACCGTGGAGAGCATATTCGCAAAAAATACATGTTCTATGCTACGATCAGGAATTTTTTTAAAGACATCCAGGTCTAAAACAGAACCCACAAACGCCTCAACATGCTGCTGTTTAAAGTAATCATTGATAAACTTGATGACATTGGGGCTTAGGTCAAAAGCTGTTATCCAGGATTTGGGCAATTGCTTTTTGATCTCCTTGATATTATTCCCTGGTCCACAGCCGCAATCCAGGAACGAATCCCCATCTTTAATATCCGCAAATTTAAATAATATTCGGTTTTCAAATATTTCTTTGATTGAGCCATCGCTCTTTTTAAATTGTTCAAAGAATTTCGCATTATCAATCGAAACATGATTGTAGGCATAATCGTCGGTATAATGTTTTTTGACCAATATTGTAAAGTTTTTAAGCACCGCGTCATAATAATAATTATTAAGCTGTTTGACCCTGCATTGGAAGAAGAAATAAATCAGACCCGAAATTAGCCAGAAAATAGACGGTTTTTCCAAAGGCAGGCCGGCACATCCCCGCAGAAAAAGAAATAAGTTCGAGTTGTGCCAGTAAGACACTGGGAAAATCAGATTCTCGGCAATAAGCGTCAATAAAGCATCCGTTATTTTGATCATTAAATCTCCTTTGTTACTCAGCAGATTTCTCTCCAATTCCTACGATCTAAAACCGTGTTAGATATATTATTTTCCACTGGCAGATTCATATCCCCCTCATTATCGACGCATTCAAAAGTATCCAAATTAACCGCCGTCAATCTGCCATAGCCGTTTTTCTTTTTATACACGGCTCCGGTATCGATCCCCAATTTGTAACCGTCCCAAAATACTTTTTTAAACGCAGTATGCCCGAAGATTACCGTCTTTTTTTTGAATTTCCTTTTGCAATTGATGAATTCCTCTCTAACAAAAAGCATTCTCTCAAGTGAATCCAAGCTAAACTCCCCATCTTTCCGCAAAGGGACTCCCGCATGCACAATAAAATAATCGCCCTCATAATAATATTGCTTAAGTCGCTTGAAAAACCTATAATGTTTGACTAGAGTGCTTTTAAACACACCCGAAGACATTATCGTTTTAAACGCCTTCTTTGACACCTTTTTTTTAAGATAACTTTCAAGGGTTTCCTTGAAACCGAAATGCTCTAAATAATCAATAGCATGTTGATTCCCTTCCCAAGCCTGCAAAAGTTTAAATTCATGATTTCCCAATAAGAAAATACATTCCCTTTTCATTGCTAAATCCAACAAGAAATCGATTGTTTGTTTCGCGGCACGGCCCTTATTAATATAATCGCCGAGAAATACTATCTTCTCAGCCGCTGGGATATGTTTCAACAATGCGCACAACTTTTCATATTCACCATGAATATCGCCGATCACATATGTCATCAGCTTATCTCCCCTAAATACCGGAATAATGATTTTCGGAAATCCAGGGAATAATCTGGCAAATACCTTTTAATTTCATTCGTCTTCATTGTAAACGGCATATAATCACCTTCGTTTTTAATTACTATTTTCTGTGAAGATTTATAGTATTTCTGCATTAATTTGATTATGGGCCTAATTTCAACTTGATGATCCTCATACCCGACATTAAACACATTGAAAGAGCGCGCAAATTTGTTTATCCTTGCTATTTCTCCAATAGTTTTCGCGGCATCACTTACGTGGATGGTTTCCCACTGTTTCAATCCTTTTAGATCAAGCCGGACAGTTTCTTTATCTCTAATTTGCTTTGCAAGGTTATAAATCAATCCCGACTTGCGATTCCCGCCGAAAAGGCCAGGCAGACGCAAGACAATCGCTCGCATCTTCGTTTGTCGCACATACAGGTCGATTATCTGCTCTCCGAACATTTTGGATAAGCCATAAAAACTAGATGGGGCTTTTAAGCATTTTTCATCACACGAACGATCTTTGGCTGACTGGGCATAAACCGTCATTGATGAAACAAATACTATTTTGGTGATTTTCTGTTCTTTTGCCCAATCCAACAATCTGATCAAATTTAAGCAATTTGATTCCATCAATTCAAATGCCTGTCTCGGGCTTAATGAGTCAATACTGATTTTCGCAGCCAAATGAATAATTAGATCGATTTTTTGTTTTTCATCAAAGACCTGCTCGGTTTTTAGCTTATCTAATGACAGTTTGATCCTTTTGATTTTGTCGCTTGAAATGATTTTGGAGTTGTCCCAATTCTTGTCCAAGGCATAAATATAATTGCTGGTCTCATTAATAAGCCAAGTTATCAATTCACAGCCTAAATATCCATTAGCCCCGGTCACAAATACATTCATTTTATTTTATTGCCAGGAATATAATATTGATCAAAATATCGAATCATTACTAGCTTTTCCTTAAAAGGAAAGAATCTTTTCTTCTCATTCAAACCCATGAAATCTTTAATTATGAGATCTATTTCATTGACACCAGCCGCAATTGTATGGACAACCGTTGTCGAAAATCTCGGGTTCACTTCCAAAACATAAGGTTTTCCGTTGAAGATCTTTAATTGCACGTTGAAAGGTCCGTTTGCCTTAAATTCGGCTTGAATTTTTCGCGCGATCTTTTCTATCGAAGGATTCTTCTCTGTAATGGAAGAATAGGTTATTCCTCGCTTTTTTATTATCCTTTTTGGAACCACCGCATAGATCCAGCCATCCTTGCCCACCACAACACTCACGGTATATTCATCGCCATCAACATATCTCTGCAACATCACCTCCGAACGCGCATAAGCTGATTGTCGGGCAAAATATTGGGTATAATCATCGCGCGATTCAATAACCGCGATCCCGTTACTTCCCCGGCCCCGAATTGGCTTTAAGAACATTTTCTTTCTAAAGATTTTATTATCTATTTCACTGTCCAAGAATGTTTCAGGGCAATATATCCCGACTTGCTGAAATGCTTTGACCATTTTATACTTATTTAAGACTAAATCAGTAAATTCCCGCCGTGGCAAAATGAGGCTGATGCCCGGATTACGTTTAACGAAATCATAAGCGGGTAGCAGCTCTTCCTCGATTAACGGTATATAGACATCAATTTTATGCCTATCAACCAGTCGCTGAAGATGTTGGAAATAATCCTTTTGAGTAACCAAAGGAAGCACTTCACCATAATCTGCCTGATACAACCCGGCGGAATAGCGATTTGCGTCAATCGCTGCAATCCAGTAATGACCACTGGCCCGCAGACCATTAATAATACCTACAGCGCCAGATCCGCCAGCGCCTGAAAACAATATTTTAAGCCGATTTCTCATTTATCTCTCAAATCGGCAACCAAATTTATAGGGGCACCGCGCAGAAGCCTGTCAAGAATATACGGCCGATAGTCTGTTTTAGGATGGCTTATTGATTCTACCCCACGGAACATTTTTCTAATTTTATGATTGCTTCCTAATATATCCCTGGTTGTTTCATTGATTTTTGAATTGTTGGCTTTGAATACGTCATTGAAAACAAGCCCGTAATGCACCAGGAATTGGAATTGCTCGTCGCTCAACCAGGGCCTAAATTTCTTCCCGACCGGATCTTCGATGTCTTTTACCCAAAAATTGGCATCCTCAAAATCAACCATACTAATTGGCAATTTAACATCATATAATTTCTCAACAACATCATACAATCTAGTTTTGGGCAGAGGAAGAAAGAAATACGAGTTCCCCCTTATAAAAGGACCAATTCCCTTAAGTTTTATCATAAAATCAATATTAGCGCGAAGGTCTTCATTAATTTCAGTAGGCAGTCCAATTATAAATGAGATATTAGAAACAATCCCTTTTTCATACAGCTTCCTTGCTTTGGCAGGGACACTTACAAGATCTACTTGCTTGTCAATATATTTCTGGAGTCTTGAGGACGCCGTCTCAACAGAAAAAATGAATGTTTGGACAATCCCAGCCATGGCATTAATCAATTCATCATTTAAACAATTAATATGACCGATACATTCTTCAATATAGAAACCTTGCAGCCTAAAATAATCAAGTATTTCCAGCACACGTGTTTTGTTAATTAAAAAATTGTCATCGCCAAAAGTAAAAACCCTGGCACCAGTTTTTTGATGGATATACTCAATTTCTTTAATAATGTGTTGGGCTGATCTGCATCTCCAAGGAGATATTTCACTCCTCACCGCCACATCTACCGAATGTTTATAACAGAACTTACAATTAAACGGACAGCCTTTGCTTGACATAATTTGGAAGTAATATGGCAATTGTTCATTGTTGAAATATTGTCCGAAGAGTTCCCATTTGGGAATTGGCAAATCGTCAAGGTTCTGCACAGGATGGGAGGCAGGATTATTAATTATTTGATCACCCTTTAAGTAGGAGATCCCATTTATATCGGCAATCCCCACCTTGTTTTCTATCGCTTTGGCCAGTTCCAAACAAATCTTTTCTCCTTCAAATCGAACAATAAAATCTGGCCTATACTCTCTTAAGCACGCTTCTGGCATGATAGAAGGCATTATTCCGCCCCAGACAACCGGTAGCGATATCTTGACGTTATTAATCAAACGGGTAATTTCTCCCGCATTTTTCAGGAATCTCCCGATAAATACAGTTATTCCAACAAATATATAGTTATTTGCTTTTATTTTTTCACGAATCAATTCAACATAATCATCTTCAAGATGAGTATCAACAATGTCTATGTCATAACCATTCTCAGAAAGATATGAACCAAGATATAATAAGGCGACTGGCGGGGAGTCACGATGGACGGTTTTAAGAGATTTATGTTTATATAATTCATGATTACTTTCGTACCCTGGATTAATTAACAATATTTTCCTCATTTTATATCATATCCCATGTTATCCACTCATCCGCTTTGACGTCCTTATTTACTATCCTATTGATTAGGATGTCCATATGCTTGGGTTTAATGCCATAGCCCGGACGCTTAATGACCAACATATCGCGGGTCAGTCTTTCTCCCTTTTTGACATCTCGTCCTGCATGAAGACTGCGCCGTGCCTTATGATAATTTTCCATTTCATCTTTAGTTGGCAATCCTTTCCTCCCATCCCCCATAGCCAATTCCACGTCCCTGATCTGCCCAACCAGATTTGCTAATTCCTCCGGCATGATCGAGAAAGCATGGTCAGGCCCTTTCATCTTCCGATCAAGCGTAATGTGCTTCTCAATAACTTTCGCTCCCAGCGCAACCGCTGCCGCAGAAATATGAATGCCCATAGTATGGTCAGATAAACCAACAATTGCTTGAGGAAAAGCCGCTTTGATTGTTGCCATTGCCCGAAGGTTCATTATTTCAGGAGAAGCGGGATATGCCGAAGCGCATTGCAATAAGACAACTTGCTCGTTGCCTGCTTCGAGGCAAGCATTATAAGCTTCTTCAATCTCTCCCAAATTCGCCAGCCCGGTAGCCAAAATGATTGGTTTACCTTTAGAGGCTACATACTTAACAAGCGGGAGATCAACGATCTCAAATGAAGCTAATTTATATGCCGGCACATTAAGCACGCTAAGCACGTCAACATCGTCATTATCAGTTACCGAAGAAAAAAAGACAATTGATCTCCTATTTGCATACTCGCTCAATTCATTAAGCCAATCATGGGGCAATTCCAAGTCTTTCAGCACTTCTTGCGGTGATTTGTCGTGGGCCGAAAACCGGGGGGAATATTTTGAGTAATGATTTTCGGCTTTGAACAACTGGAACTTAACGGCATCAGCCTTTGCCTCAGAAGCGGCATCAATCATTTTCTTTGCCAAAGTTAAATCCTTATTATGATTGCTGCCGATTTCGGCAATAATAAAGCATGGGTTGTCCTTCCCGACCACCTTTTCAGCAATCATAACAGTTCGATCAATTATTCTGACCATTTAACCCAAACCCCCACTTTGTCATTACTATTAGTAAAATAATTAAATATTTTAATAAACCCGGCTTTGCAAAACGAACGGACAGATGGGGCATTAAACTCTTTAATCCTGGCTAAAAACAAAACACTGCTCATTCTATTTAACATTTTACTGGATATTAATCTAATCATTTCCGTGCCATACCCATGCCCCCGATAATCGGGAGAAACAGTAATATCAAGCTCATATGCCCGATCATTAACCTCATCCATTCTTACCTGCCCGACCAAAGACCCTTCGTCATTAACTGCGACATATATCTTCCGTTTTGCCTCATCTAACGACTTATAGAACCATTTTTTATGCGCCGGGAAAGTCACTCTTACAGAACTAAACCTCGAATTCCTTGTCCCAGGATCATTTAACCATTGAAACATGGCACGGCAGTCTCTTTTTCGCGCTTTTCTAATTTTTAATTTGGGCATAAATATTCTCAATGTCTTTTTCGTAATCTAAAAGATTTTGTTTATCATCTTTGTCTGTTTCTACGGTGATTATAGCCGATTCCGGCAAAAGCCCTAGGATTCTTAATAGGTTGTAATTCCCCTGACCAATATGCCTGTGCTCATCTATCGGATTATTAATATCCCCGTCAGTCAAATGAAACATCTTGGGTTTTAGCATCATAAATTCGCGCAAATAATCGTAGGGATTGGCACTAATTGAATTAGCCGCGCAAAAAGCATGGCCTATATCCAGGCAGAATCCAACCCCTGCCTCACTCATTATCATCCCTATCTGCTCTGGAGAATAACCGTTACAAACTGTTCTGCCGTCAATCGCACAATACGGCTTGTTTTCCACAACTATGCGCGGATCATTAATCTGCTTTAGTTGATAAGCTGTTTCTTCTTCTTTGCCTCCTATCCCTGGGTGAAAGATAATAAAATCAGCTTTAAGCCCATCGACAAATTTAACGGCCTCTTTTGCCATTTTCATGTTGTTCTTCATATTCGCTCTTACCGCCAAATTCATCCCCCCTCTGGAATGCGGCGCATGGATGACAAAAGGGACGCCTTCTTCGTTCATTAACTTTTTCCACACCCCAAACCATTGGTCATAGCTTTCCGGAATAACAAACAACTCAATATATTGATAAACTCTTTCCCGAAACAATCTAACGGCGTCAGGAATATAATTGACATTTGTTGACCATAATTTTAGGCCATATCTATACATTTGGCTTAATTAATTCCTTTTGCTTTATGTGCGCATTGATCAATGACAAATCCCGGTTTTGCTCAAGCAAATCAATGATCTCCTTCGATCTAAAATGATTATTCAGCGGATAAATCATCCTATAGATTTCTTTGACTAACAAATAGTCTTCATCTGTATCCAGGGTCAAACGATAGTCGGAATAATCAATAGGGCTATTATAGCTTTTTAGAACAAATTGTCCCGGATGCTGATAAAAATAAGGAGTTACATGTTCTTTTTCGAAAGATTCCTTTGCTTTCGCAAAGTTTGTTTCCAGGGCTTTAAAAGTGAAAATCTCCACGTCCAAACCTCGTGGAAAAGTCCTTGGCTGGCAATTTGACAAATAATCATAGCTCTGGTCATTCAGGAATTCCCTGATCATAGCATCAATTATCGACGGGTCAACAAAAGGGCAATCGGAGGTGATCCGCACCACTACGTCAAGATCGTTTTCTTTTGCGGCAAAATAATACCTGGAGAGGACATCCTCTTCGCTGCCGCGAAAATATTTAACGCCGTTGGCTTTTGCCAGGTCGACGATAATATCATCTCTTTCTTTATTTGTGGTCGCGATAATGATCTCAGCCGCAAATTTGCACTCTTTTAATCGTTCTATAATATGTTGAAGTACCGGCTTATCTTCAACTGGCAGCATAACCTTGCCGGGCAACCTGGTTGAGCCCATCCTAGCCTGGACAATTATTCCAATGCGCTTGTTCGTAGTCATCCTATTTGACAAAAGATCCCGAAATATATCTATTCCCCTATCGTCAGGATATTCATCAAATTCTCTTAATAGTTTTTCTGGTATATCTTTCATGGGTGATTCCGCCCCAGAAACAATCCTACCAATCATCGTGATTAATTTATCAGGGTCATTAAATACCAGTTTATCCTTAAACAACCTCGAAAAAGGATGGTCATATTGCGCTTGGTCAAAATACAAGCCCTCAATACCGCAAATGATCGCTATAGTCGCGGAACTTGTCATTCCTTGAGTGACCACAATATCAGATATCCCGATATATTCTATAAATGACCATTGGTCTGATTTTGTGATATGAACATTCGGCAAGTTCGCAAGTTGGCTTTTAATTTTCAGAAATTCCGTTTTTTGTTTTTCAGGCAATCCATGATACCTCTCGATTTGTTTTGGTTTTATGATAATAGTATGGTTGGGTTCCCTTTGAGCCAATTCAAGCGCTATTCGCCAAAAAGCCACATAGTGGTCTTCCGTCATTTTGACATCGCCACCAAATGAATCGTCAAAAAAAGAAATGATCTTCCCCCTTGCCGTAATTCCCAACGCCAGCAAAACAATATTTTTATCAGAAATAATTTTTTTTACAAATCTTTTAAAGACATATCCTGTAGACAAACAAAGATCCTGCCCTCCCTCAACGCCACGAATATGTTTGGGGCTCCAAATTAAGTATTTGTCGCAGCCAAGAAAAGAGCAAACATAACGGTTGATCATAACTGAATTATCCGACCAATGAAAAAGATAATGCCTGGCTCCATAATACTGGCAGACAATTGCTTCCGCGATGTGGCTGGGCGAGAAATAATTATGCCCAAGCTCACAACCCACTTTATAATTTGAAAATATTTTCTCATACCTCAATGCATGATCGGTAAAGAACCTAGCTAACGTAAAATAAACCAGATGATTATCGTCGTTTATTGAGCTGAACAGCGCCCTGGCCGGAAGTACCAGGTATCGGCGTAAAATCCCACCCAGTCGATCAATCCCCAACGGCAGCGCCCCCAGCACAAAATGAGCATAATCGGACCCGTGGGCATCGTGATACCCTTTTAGCCTCCCTAAGTCTTTTGGGATCCCTCTCGAATAAAGGAGCAAATCCTCCTTTTTGATCTTTTTCCCATCAACAAAGAAATCATCATGAAGATAATACCCTCCCACATCTTTTAGCCCCCACAAAGATTCTCTCATCACCATGAAACGCCTTCTCTGCCCTATGATCTTTATTCCGCTATTGATAGAAAGGAAAAGAACTATAAATGGATAAAGCGCTAACCCGAATATTCTTCGCGTGAGGGCCGGTTTGATACCCCAGTTTATACTGGGTTTAAATTTGAACCTTAAATAATATTTTTCTACCGCAAACCGGTTGATCTGGATATCAGCAAGAGATAAAGAGGAGTTGTCATGTCGATGGTTATCAATAACGCCAAATATTAAAAGAAAATATTCTACTAGCCATCTTTTCAGCAACAGAACAAAGCGTTCGGTCTTGAAGGCACAGTTCAGGCTCTTGATGAAAACTGAATCCTCCATTCTGTTCAAACGAACATATTCTTCGGCAAATCCGATCAGGTCTGAATCGATCCATTCCAGGAACTCCGCACTTTTCTGCCTATTGCCCGAAGGCAGGGCTCCCAGGTCCAGGATCATTTTGTCCATTATCCTTCTAAAGGTCATTTTTAATGTCTTATACATGATTCCTTATGTCCCGTGTTTCTTAAATATATTTCTTGTTGTCCGGAGGATATAATCAACATCCTTCTTTGATAAACCGGGATGCAGCGGCAGAGTTATTGCTTTATCATAATATTTCTCCGCTCGGGGACAAAGCCCCTTTTGGTAACCTATCCGGCGGTAATATGGGTGGTAATAGACGGGCAGATAATGCACGTTAACCGCAATACCCGCTTTTCGGTATTCATCATAAACGACTTTCCTGGATGCCTGCATTTCGCCGCTCATGAGACCGATCACATAAAGATGATACGCATGGTCGACATAAGGCCTATGCGCAAGCGGGCGGGCGCAACTGATCCGGTCAAAGAATTCATCGTATCTGCGGACTATTTCTCGTCTCTTTTTTAAGAAAGCTGGAAGTTTCTTTAACTGGCTTATTCCCAAAGCACACTGAAAATCCGTAAGTCGGTAATTGTAGCCTAACTCGCTCATTTCATAATACCAGGCCCCCCGATCCTTATTGAGCATTTTGGGATCGCGAGTTATTCCATGAGTTCGAAATTTTATTAATCGTTGAAATAGCGTCTGGTTATTGGTCAGCACCATCCCGCCTTCGCCGGTCGTAATATGTTTGACCGCATGAAAACTAAGAATAGTCATATCAGAATATTTACCTGCCCCGACCTTGCTCCCTCGATACTCTGCCCCCAATGCATGCGCGGCATCCTCGATCACCAGGATCTTGTTATTCTTCGCAATATTATTGATCTCTTCCATATCACAGGGATGTCCGGCAAAATGGACAGGGATGATAACCTTTGTTTTTTTAGTTACCTGTTTTTCAACTTCTTTAGGGTCAAGACAAGCCGTATCGCTTTGCACATCGGCAAACCTTGGTCTGGCGCCGCAATAAAGCATGGCATTGGCCGAAGCGGCAAACGTAATTGGGGAAGTTATCCCCTCATCCCCCTTTTTGAGCCCGGCGGCTAAACAAGCAATGTGCAGGGCCGAGGTCCCGGAATTTACCGCTACCGCATATTTGGCCCCAGTATAATAGCAAACCGCCTTTTCGAATTTTTCCACCTGTGGCCCTTGTGTCAAATATACGGAACTTATAACAGCATTGACTGCCTTAATATCCGCGCTATCAATGTTTTGGGCAGCATAAGGAATCTGCTTCATAAATTCTTGATTATCTCCCTCAATTCATCAACTTTTAACAATTCCGGGTTAAGATCGCTCGAATAGCGAAAGTCTTTCTGGACGTTCTTTCCTTCAGCGTGGTTATTAGCATCCCACCAGTGAAAAGCCGGCTGGATAACATAGCAATCATCAAGCTCTTTAGTATTACGGGCATCATCTTCTGATATCATTACTTCGTGTAATTTTTCACCAGGCCTGATGCCAACAATTGAAGTTTTGCAGTCTGGCGCAATGGCTTTCGCAAGGTCCATAATGTTCATGCTCGGTATTTTGGGAACGAATAATTCGCCGCCCTTCATTCTTTCAAAGGCATTGATCACAAAACGAACACCCTGTTCTAGGGTGATCCAGAATCTTGTCATCTCCGGATCGGTAATAGGCAAAATCCCATCGGACTTCTTCTTTTGGAAAAATGGCACCACACTCCCCCGACTACCAACCACATTCCCATAACGGACAACAGAGAAGCGGGTACCCGAAAGGCCCGCATAAGAATTAGCCGCTACAAATAATTTGTCAGAACATAATTTGGTCGCGCCATAAAGATTGATCGGGTTGCAGGCCTTGTCGGTGCTAAGGGCAACAACCTTTTTAACGCCTTTATCAAGGGCCTTTTCTATAATATTCATTGCGCCATTAATATTGGTCTTGATCGCTTCGGTTGGGTTGTATTCCATCGCAGGCACTTGTTTTAATGCTGCAGCATGGACAACATAATCAACCCCCGCAAAAGCTCTCATAAGTCTCTCTTTATCTCTCACGTCACCGATAAAATATCTAATATTCTTATACTGTTCAAACTCCTGACTCATTTCGAATTGTTTAAGCTCATCACGGCTATAAATGATTACTTTTGCCGGGGAATATTCATCAAGAACAATTTTTGCAAGTTTTTTCCCAAAAGAACCCGTTCCCCCAGTTATTAAGATCACTTCATCCTTAAAGATATTCATTTTGTAACTCCTTTAATATTTACTAATTCGATTTGCAACAACCTGCCAGAACGGTAATTCTTCCGTTCCGCTATTTTTTATATAAAGCTGTTTAAAGTTCGCGTATTTATCCTTATCAACCATTCGCTCTTTTTCCCAATCTATCATAAATGGCCTGTTTATGTTTATAATCTGCTTTCCCAGTGTATTGGCTATACATGATATACAATTAAAATAAATTGTTTGATTTATGGCGTCGGTTGAAATGATTAAAATGGGTTTTTGAAATAAGACAGCATAGTTAATTGAAGTGCTTTGGGTTGCTAAGACGAAACCGGACTCCCTTACTAGTTTTATTGTTTGGCCCCTTATTACTTTTCTTCCCTCGAAATAATCCTGATGTTTTTCATAATGCGATCGAGGATGCGCTGCAATAATTATTTTTACACCAGAATTCTTTTCAAGGTAATTGAAAAATCTGCATAAAGATGCATAATAATCTACGGGCTTAATTGCTATGGGATTATCCTCATAGAACTTATCAGGATGAAATGGCAAATACTCATCCAAGAATACTCCTACTTTATTATCAACCTGAAAGGGTTTCTTGCTCTCAACCAAAAAGGAATCATAATCAAAACAATGAATATTCAGAAGCTCACTATTTTTATCTACGGGGTAAAACCCGGAATAGGCTTTTTGGTCAACCACGGCACCATCCAAGATTAAGTCGGCAGAGCGAACACCAAGAAACCTGAATGGTATTCGGGGAAATAAATGGCACCTAAAGACTCTTCTCATATTTAATTTAAGCAGTTTATTAAGGGTATTACTTAAAATCATAGCAGGCTTAAAACGTCTTTCGGTTTCAATTGGCCCTATGGACACTCCGGGATAACTACTACCGACGACACAAACACAGAATTTAAGTTTTTTTTGTGATATTGCCTTGAATATACCGTATGAATCTAATCCATAAGAGATAAATGAAATTATAAAAGAAGTTTTATCTAACCCCGAAATAGCCTCTTTTAACTCGTTAAGATTAGAAAAGTAACGACATCCATAAAACTGAAAAGGATCGGGAACTCTTACTTCTTGAAAGGCCCTTGGGTATAAGAAAGGTGCAAAATCCCAATATTCTACTTCGAAACCATTATCTTGCAATGTTTTTATTCCGAATCGTTCATAATCACGCTTACAAAACAACATGTGCGAAAAGAAAATGATTTTTTTTATACTCCCCATCCTAATATAAACAACTCCTTGATATACTAAAATCCGGATTTATAGCCTAACTAATTATCTTCCATATCAGAATATGTCAAACATGCCTTCTGTCAAGCATATGTTTGGCAACCAAGAATTCAGCCCAGTCTAAATCGATTTGCTCATCGATATCTACAGATCTTAGCGCAGGCATAACATAGGCATAAGTCGCAATCCCAAAAAAGTTTTTCTTCTTCATCAAATATTTCGTATAAGCGACATAAATAGCCCCATTTAGTTGATAATAGCGGGATAAAGATTGCCTATTACGTTCTCCAATCACCATTCTTATGAATCTTTTCATGCAGCCATTCTCGGGCAGAATATTAGACCAAGCATGGATATTTTCTGTCTCACACACCGAAACTACGGATTTGGCATTTTTATTAAAGAAGACATCAATAGCTTTGTCGATATCCTCGGCTAACCTGAACGGAGAAGTTGGCTGCAACAATACCAAAATATCAAAAGGAGTTTTGTTTTTTTTCAACCAGTCTAAAAGATGCAATATTACGCTCATTGTCGTAGTTTTATCGCCAGCCAGAGTTTTAGGCCTTAAAAAGGGAACTTCAGCGTTATATTGCCTGGCAATCTCAGCAATTTCCATGTCATCAGTTGAGACAATTAATCTATCAATATATCGGCTCCTCTTTGCCTGTTCAATTGTCCATGCAATTAGGGGCTTGTCATTTAATGGCTGGATATTTTTTTGGGGTATACCTTTACTGCCCCCTCGGGCAGGGATCAAAGCTAATATTGTTTTCTCACCCTTCATATTATTTACTGCTTTTATCCTCAACCCCATCCATCGATACCTTATGTTTGAGTTTCCATTCTCCGTTGACTTTGGCCCAAAGATGAGGAGATCTCCAGCTGTCAATCATATCCCAAAAGTTTTCTTCCGATATATTGCAATACTCAAGAAATTCATTAAAATACTTTTTGGGAAATTCCCCATCAAACTTTCTAACCAACTCCACGCCTTCTTCCCTTGTTATGTGACCGTCACGGATTTCATGCGCAGAATCCGAAGTCGCCCGTCCAAGACCAAACTTAATATAGGAAAGATAATAATGAAAACCATCAAGCTTATCATCAAGAGACGCATATTTAGAGTATGTGCCTTCGCTTCTCACAGAGTTAGCTACAAATCCATTATGTTCCGAACAATAATAAAAGTTTTCCTGAGGCGTCCATTTTTTATAATATCCATAGAAATGGATTTCTGCTTTCAGTTTATCTAGCACATCGTTGGCAGGAGCTAAATAAGCCATCAAATCCTTATCCCTTAATCCATAATTAACCATATCCTCAGGCCCAAGGCCGGAGAAATAATGTTTTTTGTGATCATGTTTGTAATCTCTCATAGGATTAAAGGCGTTTTTCATGTCTCCTCCATACTCAACTTCACCATTTTCGCCATACATGATCAATGGGATATTATATTTAGTTGCTATTTGGAGTGGGAAATTAGTTTGCCCATAAATAAATGGTTGAAATGGATCCCCCAGAATCTCAAAGGAAAGCTTAGTGAGTTTCCTGTGAATCACCCCATTAGGTGTTCCCAAGATATTATCAAGCCCACCAATATGAGCCATGGATTGAAAGTTCTTAAATCCTATTTCAGTATAAATGTGCGGCGCCCATGTAACAGTGAGCACATTCATCCCATATTTATATTTCAATTGGTGGGCAATAAAGGCACTGTCTTTGCCGCCGCTTGATGGAACAATTACGTCATAATAACCATCATCCCGCTTAAACCTCTTAATAAGAGATGAAAGTTCGTTTTCTCTCTGCAGCCAATCAATTTTTGCACTCTTAAATTCGGCAAAGTTACAAGCTGAACATACACCTTCTTCATCAAAAGTTATTCTAGGCCTTTGGTTTGAAATAGTACACTTTTTACAGAATTTAACTTCTTCCGGCAGCATATAAATATCTTTTGTCTCTTTTTGTTCAATCATTTCTATTCTTCCTCCCATGCAATACAACATTTTTGAAGTTTTTATATATCTGCAATCCTTGCTCCGCACTTTTTTCCGGATGAAACTGAAAAGCCGAAACATTCCCGCAAACCACACTAGAACAGAAATTGACATCTGCATAATCCGTTAAAGTGGCAATGTTTTGTTTTTTTTCCGGCACCACATAATAAGAATGCACAAAATACATATACGCCCCATCCTTAACATTATCTAAAATCGGAAAGCCACCCGCTTCTTTATTAAAGATTATTTTATTCCATCCTACTTGGGGGACCTTAACGACATTATCTCTCCTGTCTTTTGAAGGCAAAGATACCACGCCCCCACCTAAGACCCCTATCCCTTTTTGGCTGCCAAATTCCTCACTTTCACTAAATAATAATTGCATACCTAAGCATATTCCCATAAATGGCTTACCGTTAGCGATAAAATCTTTTATGGGATAAATTAAATCAAGCCGCTTTAGGTTTTTCATTGCTTCGCCAAAGGCGCCAACTCCCGGGAGTATTAGCGCGTCATAAATATTCAAACTCTTATTGTTTGATGTCAATACGGGGGTTAAATCGACAT
>Ga0209542_10001409_pt1 | contig 56497 bp, 61 predicted proteins | sample RifCSPhighO2_01_FD_184028 | JGI IMG/M metagenome (GOLD analysis project Ga0209542, IMG submission 184028) | Soil microbial communities from Rifle, Colorado - Rifle CSP2_plank highO2_0.1 (SPAdes) (version 2) | ecosystem: Environmental > Terrestrial > Deep subsurface > Rock core/Sediment ... | reverse complement strand
AGGATAGTTTCAGATGGACTTTTGTTGTTAATCACAATGGTGTAATTTATAGCTTAAATAACGATCGTGTTACTGAAAAATTTGAATTAAATAAGATCTTAGCGTCCACAAATTATGAATTTGGGACAAATAATGGATATACTGCATTGTTGACCTATCAGGATGGGAAATGGCTTGAACCAGGCAGTCTGAGTTCGGGGACATTACCAATATGATTAGAAATAAAGGTCTCAATTAATACGAATGAAAAATAAAGTAAAAAAAGCCGAGATTGAAATGAGTAGTATTTTAGATTATCTTTTATGGCTTATAGTTTTTGTACTTTTGCTGGGGGCAGGAATTTATTTTTTGTTTAAGAGATTTGGAGCATAAAGTTAAATAATTATTTTATTTGTTAAATTAAAATGGTGAAAGGAATAAAAAAAGAGATTAAAAGTGGGAAGAGTGAGAAAAGAGGGGAAATAACCTCAACACAGATTGTAACAGTTATATTGCTTATAGCCGGTTTTGTTGTTGTTTTATATTTTATAACATTATTTAATCCTTCTGAAGAGATAGACAGAACTGCCTGCCATCAGTCAGTAATTTTCCGAGGAACTTTGCCCGTTTTTGGAGATGCTAAAGATTTTATTCCTTTGAACTGCAAGACCGAAAAGATATGCATTTCTACAAAAGGCAGCGGTGAGTGCGAAGATTTTTCGGGCGTTGTTGAGGCTGAAGAGGTTAAAACAGTCAAAGTCTCTAAGGCAGAGGATGTTTCTAAAGCAATTTCTGATGATGTTGTAGATTGCTGGAGTACACTTGGACAGGGTAAAGTAAGTTTATTTTCAAACTTTTTGGCTCAGAGTTATGGTGTTGGAACTATTTATCCTACTTGTGTTGTTTGCTCTAGAGTTGCGTTTGACAAAAAGGCTTTGGATGAAAAGGGGATTAAAATTAGTGATGTTAATCTTGATGACTATATGAGAAAAAATAAAGTTCCCGGAAAAGAACTTTCTTATTATGAATATCTGTCTGATGCGCCTGCTAAATTAGATGTTAGTGAGTTAACGTCAGATCAAATTTCACCAGAAGAGCAAAGTGAAGCTGACAAATATTTAGAAAGCTTGAAAATCAATCCTGATGAAATTAAGAATGAGCTTGTTATTGATGATTATGAAACTCCAGATAGTGAAGATTCTACTAAGGAACTTGCCATAGTGTTTACTCAAATCACTTCTCCAACACATACTGGTGTTTTCCAAACTACAATGGCTTCAGCGTTGGGCGTTTTTGGATTAGGATTCAAGTATGCACCTGGGGCGTTTATAGGTAACAAGGTAGTCGGAGTGGGGAAATTTACCAAGTTAGCTTTAACACCATTTTCGAAAGTCGTTATTGTTGCCGGAGTTATTACAGGAGTTGCTCAGCAGACAAATGTTGCTAGGAATAAATATATTGCAGCAGGTTATTGTGGCGACGTTACGACAGGAAGTGAGGGTAAAGAAGGGTGTAGTGTTGTACGCGTAGTAGCCTACGATCCTGACGAAATAAGTAGTTATTGTTCTGTAATAGAGTCTATTCCTTAAATAAAAAGAACCCGCTGGTTCTTTTTCAATCTCCTCAAAACACTGAACGGTGATATCCTTATGCCCCTTGATGATATCACAAAAGTTCTATAACTTGTTTGTGAGTTAATTTTATAATCTTGTTTTAGTTCTTTATTGGATGCGTGGAATGATAAAAAGAGAAGATAAAAGAGGAGAAGCAGATTCGCCTATTTTCGGAACTGTTATATTTACAATTCTAAATTTGGCTTTTTTTATTTTGCTTTTGACTTTTGTGTGGCGTTCAGCTAATGGGGCAGCAGTTTATGAAGAGATATATGCGAAGCAAATCGCTCTGGCCATTGATAAAGCAAAGCCCGGAACTCAGATTGTTATTAATGTTGATAAAGGTTTACAGATTGCCGATAAAAATAGACAGCCAAGAAGTGAGATTTTTAAGATTGACAGTGATAAAGGTCAAGTGGCTGTTAGCTTGTCAGAGGGCAAAGGAGGTTATGAGATGTCTTATTTTAACAATTATGGTATAATTACCGAGATAAATAATGAGGGTAATTTGATAATAACTGTAAAATAAAAACTGAATATGAGAAAAATGACTTTTAAATTTAATAGATTTTTGAAAGATAGGGAAGCCGGAGAGAAATGGCTTTCTATTTGGTGGTTTTTAATATTGGTTATTATCGCCCTGGCTATAATAGGGGCCATTAATATGTTTTTTAATGCTAACATTGACACAAGAGCTTACGAAGCTAGTTTGCTTTACGATAAAACTTTTGATTGCGTTTCAAACAATTATAATTTTATGAATTTTGGAGGAGAGAATTTTGATTTAATTACTGCGTGTGGCTTAAACAGTTATTTGTTTACAAGCGAGGAGGGTTTAAAGTATTATATTGAAGTTTATGTCAAAGATGAGGACGGAAATATAATCGGAGATAAAGCCTCTGTAGGAAGAGAAAGTTATAAGGGGGATTGCGAGGTTTTATTAGGTGATGAAAAGATTATTGCTAAAAATTTTCCATTTTGTTTTCAAAAATCTGAGGTTGTGAATTTTGTTGAACCGGGCGAGAGTAAAATTAAAACGAGGCAGATTGAAATATTAATTGCAAGCAATCAAAAAGGGGGTAAAGTCTGAGTTACTTATTAAAATGAATAATAAAAATAATTTTTATGTAGGTAAGAAAGCCCAAGTAGGAGCGACTTTGACTTGGTTTGTTGCATTTATGATTATAATCTTTATTGTAATTGTCTTTTTTGCTGCTGTGGGTTATTTAAGCTCTACTAAAGGAACATTTAAAGTTATTCCTGGAGAAAAAGTAAAGAGCGATTTGAACGCTCAGAAAAGACTTTTAGACATTTTAGAAATGCCTGTTGAGGTTAGTATTCAGGGTGTGGATAAAATAATCTCAGTTAATGATGCCATTGTTTTGTCTTTGGAGCCGTTTATTACAGAAGAGATTTTATCAAAGGTTGATGGTGATGTAAATAAAATTTACAATTCAGGATATTTTGAAAGTATTCTTGCAAGCCAGTTGAATGAAGCAAAAGCCAAGGAAAATGAGGGGGCTATAAATGATATAAAAAATTCGGAAGAAATTTTAAGGGCTATAAAGACAAAAATTGATTCTCCATGCAGAAAATATTTTTTAATATTGCCTCATGGAGCTATTTTCAAATTATCTGATGTCGCCGAAGAGAATAACATTAATTTGGGAAGAAATAAGGTCTTATCGCCAGATGCTTCTGGAGCAGAGCACAGTAAAGCAGAGGTAGTTATTCCTTACAAAAAAGGCGATAAAAATTATAATTTGGAAATTAAATATCAAGAAAGTGAAGCGTGTTAATATGTTGACTAAATTAAATTTATCGGGAAACAAGAAAGGCGATTTTCCAACTGTCTTATTGGTTTTTATGACTGTTTTTACAGTACTTACTACATTATTTATTTTTATAACAAATGAAAATAATGCGGCAGAGAGAATTGAAGAGGCAAATCTGCTAGATGAGCTTTATACAAAAGAATTCCAAATAAATTTCTTTTTGTCAGAAGTGGCTGAAGATACGGTTAAAGAAATGAATAATGGATTTACAGGTGAAGAGTTTAAGAGCAAGTTTTTGGCCGATGTGGGTAGTTTAGAGCTACCTTATGAAGAAATGAAAGAGGTCTTAAGAGCAGAAAATATGGAAGTAAAAATCGAGGGTAGTGCGGTTAATGTTAAAGTTAAGGGTATAAAGCTAGTTTATGACTCTTCTGATAAGGATGTTCAAGGCAAGAATAGAGCAATAGCAAGGGTGCAGTATGTGTATGATTATAATGGAAATTTTCCAATAGTTCGGTAACTTATAAAAATTGATAAAAATAAAGAAAAGGTTTAAAAATATCTTTTGGCTTTGTAAAGCATGAAAAAGGGGATGAATAAGAAGGGTGATGCGTTTGATTATTTACCCGCTTTGGTTATTGCCGTAGTTTTAATTGTGCTTCTTGGCGCAGCCGCTACGGGCAGTCTTGGCAAATTTTTAGATTATCTTGGAATTGCTAAAGTTACCGATATTCAGGTAAAAATAAATGCTTGTGATAGCTTGGCTGCAGCGGGAAGCAGCCTGAGTATAGCTAATGATTATTGTACTAAGTTTGACAAAGTAAAGCTTTCTTCGGGTGAGACACAGTATGTTACTTGTAAATATCTTGAAACTACTAAGAGATTGGGAAGTGAGATTGTTGTTGATTGTGATAATCAGCCCGTTCAAGAAGAGAAAATAACGTTTTGTGGCACTCTTAAGAGTGGAGATATTGTTAATGGTGAAAAGTGTGAGAGTATAAAGAGCGGCGTTGAAACTTTCCTTTCTTTAGGAACAGTTGTTAATGAGTGTAATCTTGCCTGTAAGACTGCAGTTGACTCTCAGCAGAATCCTAGCACTTCAGATAGTGAGAGAAAATTATTGTTGCAAAGAGCGTGTTGCGCAAAGAAGACTTATCAGGAAGGAACAAGCGACCCTGTTGTAGATAAGTTTTGTAAAGATCTGCCAGGGGCAACATGCGGAGCAAGTTGCACTAGTGTGACTTGTTAGTTGTTATTATTTATTTGTCTGTTAGTTTCTAAGATTAAAATTTAAAAACTTATAATTCTTTTATTTAACATGTCAGCTGATGATTACGGATTTTCTGGTAGGAGAAACAAGGGAAAAGACAAAAGGAAGAACAGGAAGAAACACCCTTACAGGCAGGGCGGAAAAGAAAGACTTAGAGAAGAAAAATAAGCTCTCTTGTAATCACCTCTTTTTGTTTTAAGCAGTTGTTTGGGGATTTGAATTTTAAAGTTATTATGTCCAGAACTTTTTAATTCTTAGTAAATATTAGAGTTTATCTCAGGTAGAAGTTCTACAATTTTCTTGATCACTTCTCTTTCACTTAGGCGTGGATTGCGCTCTATTATGCTAACAGCTTTTGTACCGGTAGCCATCATGCTTATCTTAGTGTCATAATCTTTTTCTTTGGAAACAAAGTCTGCTACATATCTTAAAATTTTTTCACTATCAGCACCAGGATTCTTTCTTTTAAAATCTAAGACTGCCGATACGGTAGAGATCATTTTCACTTCTTTTTCCATAAATGGGTTAAATTTGCTTATTATATAAATTTTGTTGTTGTTTAATTACCTCTTTTATCCGTATTTATTTATACCTCTTTTTTGATAAGTTATTGTTCAGTTTTTGACGCCTTTTTATCATGAGTTTTTATTATTTTATCACCTCTTTTTAATTTTCTATTGATTTGTTGTGAGACTGAATTATTTTAACTGTTATTTATTATTTTATCACCCTCTTTTTATCCTATAGGTCTTTTTTATTTTATACCATTATTTTGTATTCTCATTTCTCCGATTTTTAATCCTGCCGTGTGTAATCTTATAGTTATATTTATTAATCATGTTTCATTTTTCAATTCATGGTTGGATTTGAGGTGATATTCTTGCTTGTTTTGGCTTTTATATGGATTTTAGTTGCTGCTATCCAAGATTTAAAATACAGGGAGGTTGCCAACTGGCTAAACTTCAGTCTAATAATTTTTGCTTTAGCCTTCAGATTTTTTTATTCCTTGTTTAATTCTGGCGGTTTTGGGTTTTTTATTCAGGGAGTTGTAGGACTAGGAGTATTTGTCGTGATTGCACATGTATTTTATTATTCAAGACTCTTTGCTGGTGGCGATGCTAAATTGTTAATGGCCTTAGGAGCAATTTTACCTTTTTCAGGCGAATTTTATTCTAATTTGAGTATTATGTTAGTATTTTTAGTTTTATTATTGGTTACAGGAAGTGTTTATGGATTTATTTATGGGACTGCTTTGGCTGTTTTGCATGGCAAGAAGTTTTCCAAAGAGGCAAGAAAACAACTTTACAAGTTTAGGAAGTTCTTTTTTGTTTCATGCGCTTTTGCTGTTTTATGGGCCTTTATTATGATTATTCTAGGGGTGAATGAATTTTTAATTTTGAGTTTAATATTCATATTAATTCCTTTGTTCTTTATTTATGGAAAATCTATAGAAAATTCCTGTTTAGTAAAGCCAGTTAAAACAAGTGAACTAAAAGAAGGAGATTGGCTTTATGAAGATTTTCAAGTTAAAGGTAAAAGAATCAAGTCCAGCTGGGAAGGACTAAGTATTAAAGACATAAATTATCTAAAGAAACATACAAGAGGAAAAAAAATTCTTATAAAATACGGAATTCCTTTTGTACCGGCCTTTTTGTTTGCCTTTATTTTATTTATAGTGCTATTTTTAATATTCCCGCAATTCTTTTTATTTTTAGGTTTTAATTAGTAAGTTGTAAGAATTTAGGGTATTCTTCTCGGAAGTCTTATAATTTCCTTTGAGTCTCTTAAATCAATCTTTTTTGCTCTTGGCCTTTTTACAGTCTGGATTTTTTTAGGCGATAAAATTGCCATAAACTTGTTTAATTCAGCTTCATCCGCCTTTGTTCTAGGAGAGAGAATATTTTCATCTTTATAGACTGGAATTACATTTATTATACTATGGCCAAACATGCTCCAGGAAGAGATCGTTATCTCTCTTGGTTTTGGTTTTAACTTGGACTTTATTCTATTTGCTATCTTTTTAGCAAAGGTAAATGCTTGCGCGGGTATTTTTTCCTGGCTTTTTACATGTTCTCGCGGAATTATAAGAGCATGACCTTTGGATATAGGGTTTATTTCAAGAATTGCCACAACTTTTTTATTTTCATCTATTTTGTATGAAGGTATCTTCCCTTCAATTATTGAGCAAAAGACACATTGCTGTTCTCCTGAAGCTGAATTTTCACTTTCAAGTCCAGATTTAGAAAGATTTTCTCCCCTGCGAATCATATTATTTTGAATTAAGAATGCTTCAAGTTCATCATTTGTCATTAATTCGATTTGCTCTGCTGCCTGATTTCTCTGTTCTTCTGGAAAGTTGTTTACTTGAGTAAGTATCTGTTTCTTTATTGTAGCTGCTTGTTCATCAGTTATTGGCATATCTAAGAGAATAAATTTAAGTTTTTATGTTTATTGTTGTTTATAGACTGGAATTACATTTATTATACTTTCACCCAACGGCTCTTCTCATATCTATAATCTGGGTAGAATTAACGTTCTTTATTTTTCCCAAAGCTTCCTCTAACGGCTCGAGTTCTTTGCTTTCATTTAAAGCGAAGGTTATTATAACTGCCTTTAAGCCAAAGGCTATTGGCTCTTGAATTATGTGGTTTACAGTTCCCTCTTTATTTATTATTTTTTCTGCCGCTTTTTCTATTTCTACGAGATTTGTTTCCGGTGATGCCGGCATTAGTTTTATTTTTATTATTGCTGTTCCCATAATTAGCTTTAATAAAATTTGTTTTTAAATGTTTGTTTTAAAGATAAATCTTTAAATATTCTTCTAATGTGTTTTCTTTATGGAGGTTGATTATTCTAAACTAGACGAATTAGCTACAAGTGATATTTTTCTTGGACTTTTGTTGTATACTGAAAATTCCGGATTTAATGAGCAGAATTTTTATCATTTTTATGATCAATTAAGAAGTAAAACATGTAGGAGCTTCGGTATTTTTAGAACCGAGGGAAGACTTCATTCCCATAGTCTAAGAAACTTGCTCACTTTTTCGGAGATGTCGCAGGCAATATGGACTGAAAATCATGAAGAGCCTAAAAAAGGAAGTTATTATCGCATAAGGGAAAGTCACAAAGCAGTAATTAAGAGGACTTTGATTGATAGAAAAGTGTTACCTAAAGACGAAGGACTTTTAAAGCAGCTGGCTGAGGACTTTGATTCCTTATAATTCTATATCACAATACTTAAAAATACCTTTTTATTTTTGGTTATACTTGGTGAGGTATTAATAAAAGAGAACATGATAGGGAATTATGAGGTGCTTGTTTCAAAGATTGCTGATAGGGCGGGCTTAGATTCGGGTGAAATACAAAGAAGAATTGAGGCAAAAAGAGCTAAATTGAGCGACTTAATAAGCAAAGAAGGGGCTGCTCAAATTGTAGCAGCCGAGTTGGGGATAAGCTTTGATAATGAGAGACTCAAAATTGAAGAGCTCTTGCCGGGAATGAAGAAAGTGAATACTGTTGGTAAAGTACTTAATCTGTCTCCTGTAAGAGAATTTGTGAGGAATGGAAAGCAAGGAAAGGTGGTAAATTTGTTGATCGCAGATGAATCTTCAAATATAAGGATAGTTTTATGGGATACTAATCATATTGAATTAATCGAAAAAAATCAGGTTATAGAAGGAAGTGTGGTTGAAGTTGTTAATGCCAATATGCGAGATAATGAACTCCACTTAGGCAGCTTTTCCGAGTTTAAGCTAAGTAGTGAAAAAATAAATGAAGTAAATGCGGAAAGAAAGTTTCTTGAAAAGAAGATTTCCGATTTAAGAGTTGGGGATAATGTAAGAACAAGGGCATTTATTGTACAGACTTTCTCTCCTAGATTTTTTGAGTCTAAACAAAATCCGGGAACAAAAGGAGTCTTGTTTAATGTCGTTTTGGATGATGGCAGTGGGACAATAAGAACGGTTATGTTTAATGAAGATATTAAGAAACTTGGCCTTGAGACTGATCTTGTGGAGGAAAATTTAGAGCAAATTAATAATCTAAGAGAGAAGCTCTTGGGTAAGGAAATGCTTTTTTCGGGTAATGTAAGAAAAAACAAGATGTTTGAGAATTTGGAGTTTTCTGTGAATGGAATTGACGAAGTTGATATGGATAAGTTAATAAGTGAATTAGGCGGGAGATAACCTCTTTTTTTGATATAACCTCTTTTTACAATTAGATATCCTTGTAATTTTTTGGCTACTAGTTAATAATCTATTTTAATCGCCTCTTTTTTCCCAATAGTAATCAGTTTAAATCAGACTTATTCTTTTCAGGGGAAACTTATCTACTTTCCTAACCTATATCTAAAATCCTCATAATTTTTATAAACAGGGCTTATTTGATGTGTGAATATGGCAAAAAAAGATGATGATGAAGAGGTTTCCGATAGTGTTAAAAAAAGTAAAAAAAGTGATGAGCCCCAATTAACTGATCTGCCAGGTATTGGGCCTACAGTTGCTGCAAAGCTTGAATCTGCGGGAATTTATGATATGATGGCTTTGGCGGTGACTTCACCAGCAGTTTTGGCTGACGCGGCGGGAGTTGGACCGGGAGTTGCAAGAAAAGCAATTCAGGCCGCCAGACAGATGTTAGATTTGGGTTTTACTGATGGAATTGAGTATGCTAAGAAAAGAGGAACTGTTAGTTACATAACAACTGGGAGTAAAAACCTTGATAATCTCTTGGGTGGAAAGGGGGTTGAAACCCGGGCAATTACGGAGGCATTCGGGGCGTATGGAAGCGGTAAGACTCAGCTAGGGCTGACTCTTGCAGTAAATGTTCAATTACCTCCGGAAAATGGAGGCTCAAATGGCAAGGCTGTTTTTATAGATACTGAAGGGACTTTTAGGCCAGGAAGAATCAAACAAATTGCTGAAGCCATTGGAGCAAACCCGGAAAAAGTTTTGAAGAATATATTTGTGGCAAGAGCTTTTAATAGCGATCACCAAATTCTGCTTTTGGATAGAATTTCTGAGATGGTTAAGGAAGGAGAGCCGATAAAACTTGTTATTGTAGATTCTTTAACTGCTCATTTTAGAGCTGAATTTGCAGGAAGAGGACAATTAGCAGACAGGCAGCAGAAGCTAAATAAATATTTGCATAACTTGATGAGACTTGCAGAGCAGCATAATTTGTGTGTTTATGTTACAAATCAGGTAATGGCAAATCCGGCAATGATGTTTGGAGATCCTACAACTGCAATTGGGGGTAATATAGTGGGGCACGCCTGTTTGATAGGGGATAGTTTGATACAATTAAGCGACGGTAGCATTAAAGAAGTTAAAAATATGAGTAGCGATGAAGTAATTTCTACCCAATTTAAAAGACTAAGTTTAGACAAAGCCCAGTCTGAACAACTGTTTATCAATCCAGATGTAGATAAAATTTATACTATAAAAACAAATAATCAAATTAATTGTTCTCCGCTTCATAGATTTTTTAGCGTGGAGAATTTTTCTATTGTTGAAAAAGAAGCTAAAGAATTAAAAGAAGGGGAATTTGTTGCACAAGTTCGAAAATTTAATATAGAAGGAGAAGAGCAATTATTACCTAATGTAAATGTTAAGAGAGTTTCGTCAATAAATAAAGATGATTCAAAAAAGATTGTAGAAGAATTAAAAAAAGATAATATGACAAGAAAAGAGATTTGCGAGAAAATAGGGATAACTCCTAGGCAATTTAGGAGAGTCTTGAATCAATCTTATCCTACTAATTTTGAAAGTTTGGAGAAATTGAATAGTCACTTTTCCGGGAGATTGCAGTTACAATTTGAGCAGGTTTACAACTATAAACATAAAGATTTAGTTATGCCTCAGATAATGACTCCTGTTCTCGGACAGATCTTTGGTTATTTCATAGGAGATGGTAATTTGGAAGAGAGAGGATTAAGATTTAGAGATGCTAGAAGAGGGGTTTTAGAGAACTACAGTTCTTTTTTTAAAGAAACCTTTAATATTGAGGGAAGAATAAGTAAAATGAGCTCTAAGAATTGCTATAATTTAGATATTAATTCAAAAGAAATTAGAGATTTATTTATTATTGTCCTACCAAATATTTTTAATTATATAGGAAAAAGTAAAGATAGTGTAGTTAGGTCTTTTATTAAAGGATTTGTTGATGCTGAAGGCCATATAGACAAGAAAAGGCCGACTATTACTGTTGCTCAGAAGGAAAAACAAGTTTTGAGGTTTTTACAATTGTTTTTGCTGAGATTTGGAGTCAGGAGCACTATAAAGTTTGATATAGGAAGAAAAAAAATTGGTGTTTTAAGAATTGCTGATAAGGATATAGTAAATTATTTGCAGATAGGATTTACTGCAGATGACAAACAGAAAAGATTATTAGAATGTATAAATGAAATTAATAATACTTATTCTTATGATTTGATGCCTATTGAAAGAAAAGAATTAAGAAAATTGCTTGAAATATGTGGATTGAAATATTCTAAATTTATAAGACCAAGAAATGAGACCTATAAATGGATTAGTAGAATGGAACTTGAGAAAGCTTTCAAAGAGTTAATGAATTTAAGCGTCAAGGACAGACAGTTAAAGCAAAAGATAGACTTTATATTTAATTTGTTAAATTCCGATTTAAGATTTGAGAAAATAAGAGAGATTAAAACTAAAGATAATAAAGGGAAAGAGCTGTTTTATGATTTTTCTGTACTTTCACATGAAAATTATGTTGCGAATGGTTTTGTGGTTCATAATTCCACTTACAGAATGTATTTAAGGAGAGGAAAGAAAGATTCGAGAGTTGCGAAGTTGATAGATAGTCCAAATTTACCAGACAGCGAAACCTTCTTTTTCTTAACAGAAGCAGGAATAAGAGATGGCGCTAAAGACGAGGATGAGGATTGAAATTATTTTACTCCATTAAAGAAGGGGATTTTATATGATTATTCCATCTTAATCTTGCATTTTCTATAACTTCATATGCATTTGGAAAGCTTCTTTTGAATTCTTCTTCAGGCATTAAGCCATAAATTTGATCAAGGGAATTTCTTGCACTATTGGCATGTGAGTTATCTCCAAAGGTTAGAGCACAACACATTTCTCTACAGAAAATTCCATAATTTAAAATAATTTTTTCAATTCTTTCTTCCATGGACTTTCATGAGTTTTTCCCATATTTATATTTTTAGGTATTTTAAGAACATTTATTAATATTTTTTTGCTTAATAGTTTATGTTTAAGTGGTATGGACTTTTAGGGGCGATATTGGTAATTCTTGTTGAAGTGAATTTTTTTCTTAAAATTCAGCCTTACGCAAATTGGTATTTTCCAATAATATGGTTTGGGTATATACTTGTTGTTGATGCTTTAATTTATCGTATTAAAGGGCGATCACTAATAAGCAATAATTTTAAGATGTTTTTAGGAATGTTTATTATTTCCGCCCTATTTTGGTGGGTTTTTGAATTTGTTAATTTGGGAGTGAGCAATTGGGATTATATTGGGACAGATGGTTTAGGAAGTGCAATAAATATGTTTGGAACCTTGTCGTTTGCTACTGTATTGCCGGCCTTATTTGAGACGTCTGAACTGGTTATGGCTATTGGACTTTTTAACAAAACTAAATTGAAAAAGAGGCATAAGATAAGCAAAGGATTTTTGCATAGCATGATTGTGCTAGGAATATTATGTTTTTTTGCTCCTCTACTCCTTCCTAAATTTGCCTTTCCTTTAGTATGGCTTAGTTTTTTTCTAGTACTAGACGCTATAAATTATATGAATGGACAGCCAAGCATTATAGGCCATTTAAGAGACAAGAAGCTTAAAGTTCCGTTATCTTTGCTTTTGGCCGGAATTATTCTAGGTTTCTTATGGGAGTTCTGGAATTATTACGCAATACCTAAGTGGACTTATGATATTCCTTTTGTAGGATTCTTTAAGATATTTGAAATGCCAGTACTTGGCTATTTAGGGTACTTTCCTTTTGCATTTGAACTCTACTCAATGTACTGGTTTGTGAGATTTTTGTTTTTAGGAAAAGAAAAGAGTCTGGTGTAATGCCAGATATCTTTTTTGCTTCGTAATTGTTATTCGGTTGTTTCGTCTTTTTAAATTGCACTGGCTTGGAAAGCTATAAGAATCATGAAAACAAGAATAGTTATAATAAATAAGAAGCCAAGAGTGTAGCCGACTAAAGAAATAGCCTCTTTCTTCTTTCCATCAATATACCATAATATGGGCTTTCCGAAAACTAACGTTCCTGTTAAAGCGGCAGAGAAAACAAAAAGCAAAAGCATAGCAATTGGGATGATTATAGTATCTTCTTTCGGAGCTAAAATCCGAAGAGAAAATATAAATGATACCACTAGAACTATATAGGCGGCAGTTCCAAATGAATCAATAAGAGCATTTTTTATTATTTTATTCATAATTTTTATATTATTTATTGTTATATAAGTTTTACGTAGGAGTAATCCTAGGTATGAACTTCTGAACATTTTTCTTACGATATTAGAATTATTTTGTTTTTAATGCCTTTTTAGTCAAATTATGTAAAAATTTATCTTTGTATTTTCTATATTTTTTTCCTTCGCCTTTTGCATGTCTTACAGCCTCTTTCTTTATCTTAGCATATTCCTTACGTTCTTTATCATGTTTTCTAAGATAATCTCTAGAAACGATAAAAGAATCCCAAAACTCATTGTTGAGAACGAGATGAATATGTGCTAGTCTTTCTTTTCCTGCATATCTGATTATTTTCTGAAAGAATATTCTTTTATTGTTTCCTGGATGTTCTAGATTAGACTTATATCCTAATCCATCTATTTTTTTCATAAACTGATCACGTTTCTCTCTTGGAGTTTTTATTACAATATCAATTATGCCCTTTCCACCTAATCCTGGGACTGCCGTGCTTCCAACATGTTCAATTTTGGTGTTATTTGGTAGAATCTTTTTAAGTTTAGATTTTTCTTTATTAAATAAATCCTTAAACTTAGGGTTATATGGATTGAATATATATTTTCCCATTTTGATTATATCAATTTCAACTTTTTAAATTTGAACTCGCAAGGATTAATGCCCCCACGATTACTTAACATCAAGAACTCTCAGTTCTTGGGTGCGCTCAAGAATTAGTAAATTCTTGACGTCCTAAGGATTAACTTCCCAATGTTTTCATCCCATATGTTCTTACTTATTTTACAATTCTACCTGTATGACTTTCAACTGCAGGCAATTGCGGAGGCATAACTTTTCCATAGAATACCCGAATTGTTTTCTCGTCTACTTTCAGTACGGATGGGTCATACACATTTTCTTCTTGAATGACTGCTGTAGCCTCACCGAATTTAAGGCCATCAGAAGATTCTAAATAATAAATTCCTTTAGGAAGGGCAGCAAATCTTTCATCTATAGAGGCTGCAAAAAGTATGTACTTGCCATCTATCTTTATTAACGCAGGATCGACTAGATTCGGAACTCTAAGACCTTCCTCTTTTGCAAAACTTAGTCCGTCAGAAGATATAGCTGATCCAATTCCATGTTCCATATTTGATGCTGTTACATAATATATTCTCACTCTACCATCGGGAAGAATTATTGCATCTGGAACAGAAGCCCAGCCATTGTCACCGTTAGTTTCAGAATCTATTCTAAGACCTTCTTTCTGGAAATTTAAACCATCTGATGAAATTGCAGAATAAATTTTATGTATAGACTGTCCTGGCCCAGCATTCTGACTATCTGCGCCTTTGTAGTACATTCTTATTTTTCCGTCTGGAAGATCTACTATTGTTGGATCACAAACCTGAGTTTCGAATCCTGTTCCTGGAGAAATTCTGATTCCCTGTTCTTTTGTAAAAGTCAAACCATCGCTAGAAATAGCCGATAAGATTGCTCCATTTTTACAGTAATACAATCTAACTTTTCCATCTTTCAAAGCGTGAATAAAAGGGACAGAGCCATCTACAATTCTTTGATTGCTGTCCTTTTCCCAAGAAAAAGCCAATGCTTCTGCAACCTGTCCTGAAGGATTATTACTTTCCACAATATTTTCTTCAGAATTTTCGCCCGGTACGAGCATTCCTTGTGAATCTTCAGTTTTGTTCAAAGAATTGTATAAGAAAAAAACACCAACAAGCAACACAATTACAACTACTACAATAACTATTTTTTTGTTCATGATACCTCTTTTATAAGATTATAGTATTATAGTTTATCAATATTTAAATATGCTGATAATTGTGAGTTTGTTAGACAATTTAATCCTGAGGATTAACGCCCCCACGAGATAATTAACCTTAGGTTAATGTTAGCACGAGATTTCTAAGGGTTTTATCGACGATAAGGTTTTTTCATAAAAAAGTTAGGGTTTAGAATTGATTTTTTATTTTTTAGGACTGGTTAAACGCCCCCACATTTTTCCTAAAATCAGTCATTAAATTTGGAGCGTTATATCATCAATTCTTTAGAAAGAATTTCAATTGTAATTTCAGCAAGTGTTCCGGGTTTAAGTTTGTCTTGAAGCAAAGTGGGGACTATAATTATTGCTTGATTTCCGTGTTTTGCTATTCTTTTTGTGATTGTGAACTTATTCTGTGTCATTTTGTTTCTTCGGCTGTTAGATTTTGGTAATCTTTAACTAAGTCATACATACTTTTTCTCCCAAGAAGTCCATATCTAATTTTATCACCTAAACGTTCTGCCGCTGAAACAAATCCCTTCAAATGCTCAAACGACTTTTGCATTACAAGATCTCTTTCTGCAGGTGGTACTTTACTTATATCTGCTGTTTTCTTATCTTTGCCAGATAACACTCCAAGGTGAATTCTCATTAATTCAATATAATCATCTTTACTAATCAAGTGAGGTCTATGACTCAATTCAAACATCCCATCTTCGGCAAACCATACTGCATTAAGCGGTCCACGATAATTAGCAGATTCTTTTGTGCAGAAACCTCCAAGAAAAGATTCATCTGAAACATCAACCTTTAATCTTGCCCGATACTCTAAATTTCTCCCGAAAAATAGTGGATTGTAGATACCTTGTTTTGAGGGTGCGTGCATCCAAGCGAAAGTCCATTCCACAGGCTGTTTATTTCCTTCATCTGCATTAAAATTTCTCTGGATTACTTTCCATCCTGTCGGAGTGCACATTGTTACATCCTTTGATTTTTCGTTATCCATCTGCCAATATTCTCTCTTGAACGGACCTACTTGCAATGTCTCTGCTAGTGCGGGTAAGTTTCTTAAATCCGCATGCCTATCTTTCATACTTAGCTCATGATAAGTTAATCTACCATGCTGATAGGCAAAGTTTTCATTCTTAGTTTCGTGTGTTTCATTTGTCATTACATAGTGGATAAACTATACATTATAAGTATAACCCCCTTCTCAGGAAGGGGTAATAGTAAGTATTAAATATGCATAAAACTTGATATTTTTATGGATACAAAAATATTGCAGCAGATTGGACTTAATGATTCTGAAATAAAAGTTTATTTTGCTCTTCTTGAACTGGAGGAGAGTACAGTCGGACCCATAATAGAAAGAGCCAAAGTACAAGATTCCAAAATATACCATATTCTTGAGAAACTTAAAGAAAAAGGACTTGTTAGCTTCATTATAAAAAATAATGTAAAGCATTTTCAGGCATCTGATCCCAAAAACTTGCTTTCATTATTAAAAGAAAGGGAACAGGCAATAGAAGAGCAGAAAAGAGAGATTAGCGAAAAGATAATCCCGCAGATAGAAGCAAGAAGAAAATTAAAAGAAGAAAAACAGGAAGCAAATATTTATGAGGGTTTTGAGGGATTAAAGTCAGCTTTTAATTTGATACTGGATAATCTAGCAAAAGATGAGGAGTATCTTGTATTTATGTTAGGAGAATCATTATCAGATAAAAAGGTTATAACTTTCTTTCAAAACTATCATAAAAAGAGAATCGAAAGAGGAATTAAAGTAAGATTAATTTCAAATATTCAGTTTAAAGATACAATCAATAAAAATCACAAATATTCTGGAATGCAGATAAGATTTACAAACCAGACCCTTCCAATAGGAACTTTTATTTTCAAAGGATATCATATGACTGTTGTTTACGGAGAAAAGCCAACAGCATTTGCGATAAAATCAAAGAAGAATTATGAATATTACAAGGCATTTTTTGAATCTTTATGGAAAATAGCTAAGAAGTAGCAGTTAAACGCCCCCCAAATTTCACCCATAAAAAGTTTACATTAGCTGTGTTAACGCTCTTGCGGGTGCACTTAACCAAATTTAATAGAATTTAGGCTTATTTTTACACATAAAGTCGTGCAAACATTAACCCTAGGTAACACGCCCCCACGATTACTTAATCCTAAGGATTAACTCCTCAACGTTTTCCTAGTAATATAAGAATTTAATCTCACATATCGCTTAACATAAGTTCAACCTTTTCAACAATTGATTTAGATTTTTGTAGGAGTTCAGTAAGCAGAACTTTATTCACATTTGTCTTTGTGCCATACTGAAATTCTTCTCTTAATGATTTAGCATCTTTAGTTGTCATTTGTTCAGTTGTTCTAATAAAAGATATGTCTTCCATACTCAAATCAATCTCTTTAGACTCAATTAAAAATTCTACTGTGCTTATTGTGCATTCATGATTCTTTGATTCAAAACCTTTCTTGAATAGAATTGCTAAAAGTGAGTGATACATAGCATAGTAAGATTGAGATACTGCCCAATCATCAAAGTGTCCTTGAACATTATAATCCGCTGCCTTTAAATTATGTTTTGCTTTTTCAATATGCTCTTTAGAAAGTTTATCATTTGGTTTAATCTTTCTCATTCTCTTTGCATTTTCAAGACACCAATTTAATCTATTTTTGCTGTTTGACATTTTTTAACACCTCCAAAAACACTGATTCGCCTTTTAAGATAATTCCTGTTTTGATTATATTTAAAATTACTTCTTTATTGTTTTTTATTTCTTTAATGAAGTCCTCTTTCTTTAGAATCAAAGAAACGACGGGTTTAGTTCTTACTTTTGACAGACTTAAACAAAACTTTGTAACCTCTTTAGGTTTGTTTGCGATAAACAAAACATCCACATCATTAAAATCTTTATTGTTTAGAACAGAGCCAAATAAAACTATCAATTCTGAATGTTCAAACTTCTGTATTTCTTCTGCATAAATTTTAGAGTATCCCTTTAAGTTTCTTCTTTCTTCTGAGAGAAGAAGTTCACACCATCTTATTGTTTCTTCATTGTTTAAATTAATTTGATAGAACTTAGCATTTCCTAAGTTAGAAGATGAAACAATGTTGTTCTTTTCTAAGTCTTTTAAGATTTTAAAAGCACTTCCCACACTAATCTCTAGCAATTTAGAAATCTGATTAATATTAACCAGTTCTAAATTTCTCAGTAAGTAGAGTATTATCTTTTTGGTGTTCTTAGGTATCATCTTTATATTTTCACTTAAAGTGAATAATTATTCATTATTAATGAATGTTTATAAATCTTCCGATACCTTAATCCTAAGGATTAATGCCCCCACGAGGAATTGAACCTCGATCTCAACCTTTTTGCACGGCTCCAGGATTCATAAAAACCCGGAGGTGGTTTTTATTCCGCAAGGTCGAATTCTATCCGTTAAACTATGAGGGCTTAATCTTATTTCTTATTTATATCTTGGTGGAATTAATTTTAAATAGATTGTGTGTTTTGATATTTTATGCCTGCTGAAAAGATAAGCCTTGATAATGCCAAAAAAGACAAGCTTTTTTATTTTGTTGCCAATGTCGTTGTTTATAGGGAAAGCGATAAAAGATGCCTAATTCTTAAAAGAGATGAAAGAGAGAAAGTTCACCCGGGAAAATATGCTGTTCCGGGTGGAAAGTTGGAGTGGAAAGACCTTGATATAAATAATCCAACAAGAATTAATGGGGATGTCTTAGACTTTGAAAATGAGGTTGAAGATCTGCTGAAAAGAGAAGTTAAAGAGGAAGCTGGAATAGAAATTAAGGACGAACTTTTTTATATTAACAGCGTTTCTTTTGTGAGACCTGATGAGACCCCCGTTATTTTAATTAAATTTGCTGCAAAATACAAATTCGGCGAGGTTATTCCGGAAAAAGGCGGATTTACTAATTATGCCTGGGTAAACGAACACGAAGTCAAAAATTATGACTGCATAAAAGGTATTCCTGAAGAAGTTAGAAAGACTATAGAAATTTTCTCCTAAAGTGAATTACATAAAGAAATCTTGGATTGTTTTGTACGTATGAAGTTCAGACTTTTTGAACCACAGATCTATTTCGTGCTTTGCATCTTTTTCGTTTGCTGATGCATGAATTATATTTTTCACAACTATTTCCTTTGCATCAGAGTATGCAAAGCTTACATGAGCAAAGTCTCCTCTTATTGTTCCTGGTGGAGATGACTTAGGTTCAGTGCCGCCTACTATCTTTCTTACATTGTCTATTGCATTAACTCCTTCAATACACATTGCAATTATGGGGCCCTCAACAAGATACTTAACGAGTCTTTCTCTTATGTGCTCTCCTCTTCTTATTGCAACATCTTCAGTATAATGCTTTTTAGCGAATTCTTTGTCGATCCAAACCATTTTAAGCCCTACCATTTTCAGACCCGCATCTTCAAATCGTGATATTACTTTTCCAACTAAATGCCTCTGTATTCCTTCAGGTTTTATTAAAACTAATGTTCTTTCCATTTCCATTTTAAAACCTACGGTTTTAGATCCCTTAAGCGATTGCTTTTTTACCCCTTGACAGCAATCTTCACCGTATCATTTCGTTGCAATTTTTGTTTATAAATGTTTATATATGTCTAATTTGTTTGAATTTTATGCAAACAGAAAATTTGATTGCAGAGATAAGTTTTGAAGGGCTTGAAGATTTTGGGTATAGTCCTCTCGTAACTGCAAGATCTTTTAGAAGTTTTGGTTTTGGGCCAAGAAATGAGAGGCTTAAAAAGAAGGGACTTCAAGGTTATGCTGGTGATATTTACTCTGATACGTTTGCTGAAAGTTTTTCTTCCGGTTTAGGACTAGATTATGGTGCTGCAGAGAAATCTGACGAACCTATTATGGGATTTTCAGAAACTCAAACTGATTCAAGACCAAGAGATGTGATCTTATTAGAAAAATTACTTGCAACCTCTTACAGAAATCCCTTATTGAAAATAACTGGTATTGAAGCCTTACCTGTATCAAGAAAAGAAGTAAAAAGAGTTCACTTTACTATGGGAAGTGATGTTTACCAGGTTTGGGTGTATAAAGCCGATCCTAAAGAAACAGCAAGGGAGTTAGCTATCTGTCAAATAGTTAATAATAATGGAATACCCACTGCCAGACCCATAGGTTATAATTCTGGCGATGGTGAGGAGTATCCTTACGATATTGCAGTTCTAGGAGGGGTTGTTGAACATGCGGGTGAACCTTACGACCAGCTTCTTGAAAGTTTGAGGCTTTCCCCCAACGAAATTTTTAGAACTGCCAAAAGCATAGCTCATTTGCTTGCCGATTTTCATGTTAAATTAACAAATTCAAAGAGGGATTTTGAGAATAAAGGAATAAGTCTTGAAAGAGCTAATCCGAGAAAAGAAATTTTAGAGAGAATGGTGGCAGCTTTAAATTTGGAAGAGAGAAAGTACGAACCTTTAATGAGTTCTTGCGAAGATCTTTATGAAAAACAAGAGGGCTCTCTTTTAGTTTCTCATGGAGATATTCATACAAAGAATATTGTTACCTCAACAACAAAAAATCCAAAATACGATCAGTTTAAGACTTCTTTAATAAATTTTGGAATTATTGATTATGGGTCTGTTTGTTTGGATTATTCTGCTGGAGATGTGGTTGATTTTTGGACCCATCACATGAGGAAGGCTTTAGAGGTGTGTATTGAATATAATTTTGATATAGATGGAGTTAGGAGAGAATATGAAAGAGAGTTTGTCAAAGTCGGAAGCGAGTTAGGCGTTAATTTAAATCATGGAAGTTCGAGAAATTTTGTCATTCAATCTGCTTTATGGAACGTTTATGAAATGTTTGATCCTTTAAGAAGAAACTCGAGCGATTCAGTAACAAAAGCCAGATTTCACTTGGATGCTTTTTTGAAAAGTCAAGAAAGAATGGAAGAGGTAAAGTGCGGTGCGGAGTTCTTCAGAATTAAGCAAGCGTTAAATGATATCTTAGAGGGTGTTAGCTTAAACAAATTCTTTGTTTTTACTTAAAGCGTTAAAGAGAGATATCCACCAAATCCCTCATATGTTTTCTGAACTATATTTATTAGATAATGAAATACAATTGAGTCTTTAGGATTTTTTTTCATTTCTGTAATCAACTTTCCAATTAATGCCTTTCTTTTTGAGTATATTTCGTCTTTTAGAGAGTGGTCATTTGAGTAAACGATTTTATTAAGCATGAAAAAGTATTCAATTGATTCTTTTATCAGTGAGTTTGTCTTTTTGTCGCTTTTTTTCATGGCTTTCAGAGCATCACACAGATACTTTAACTCGTCTGCAACTCGTTCTATGTTTTTTACTATTTCATACATCTGCATTGTTCTACCCGGAATTTTGTAGCCCTTTTTGTTAAGAATTCTAATACAAATATCTGTGAATTTATTGTTTAATCTTTCCAACTCCCTTATTTCATCTAATTTCTTAAAGTTCTGATTTTCTAATATATTGATTATTTCTTTTCCCATTTCTTCTGCAACTAAAAATGACTTTTTCAACATATTATCAAACTCAGAATCAAGAGTAGTTGCTATGCTTTTGATGTAGATTCTATTATTTTTTTGATCTATTATTTCAAAACCCATACAATTTGGGAGCCTTTCGTTTATTTCTTTAAGAGTATTTTTGTCGGTAAGTTCTATTTCTATTTCATCGTATCCTAATTGATAAAGGTGGGAAAGATTGTTCTTTGTGAATTTTCCATCCTTGGAATTTATTGTCTTTTTCCCCGAAGCCGTTTCTTTTTGCGTTGAGATTATTACATTTGAGCCTGATTCCTCAACATTTACTTCATCCCCTTTATTTATACTGTATTTTTCAATCCATTTTGAAGGCAAAGTTACAGTCAACGAACTTGATCCGTGCCGAACTATCTTCCTTTTCATTTTTTAATAAGAATTGGTAAGTATATAAATATTGTTGAAATACATCCTTATGTATTTAAGTACACAATACATCCATTAAATATATATTAAACTCTTTTCTAATATTATTAATTAAATTTTGAGGAACAAAATGCAAAGCTTGAGTGATAAAACAAAAGGAACATTGCAGGTTGGAGATTTGGGAGTTTCTTTTATAAGAACTTGTAGAGTGCCTGTAGGAAGAAGCAATAGCTTACCTGCCGGACTTGGAGAATTTCCGGTTTACAAGGTTAGCGATTTCAAGAGCGGAGTACCTAGTGAATGGTATGAAGATGGGCTTTTCTTTCCTATGTACAAAAGCGAAGCGATGTGGATGAATTTTAGCAGATATAACAAACAGCCAAACGCTTTGATAGTTGCTGCAGGTAATATAAATGCAGTATCCGGAAAACCTTTTGATCTTACAAAGAACAAGTTTGACAAGAGAAGAAAAAGTAAAGCTTCTGGATTGGATATAAAACTTGAGAAGGATAACTACTTGGTTGTTCCACCACAGCCTTGGCTTGATGGATGGAAATCTGAAGATGGGAAAGTTTATCAGTTTGTTGCCGCGGAAATGGGTTCTGGGGAAACTGTTGAAGGTCAAATAACCGGAGAGGAAAAAATTGGCGGAATACAGTTAGTTGCTTATGGACCTAAACCAGGGACTAAATTAATCCATGAAACAAGACCTCATGAATTTATCTCTGGGGGAGGAATTGGTGGATTTTATTCTGAAGAGAGTTTTGGAAGTTCATCAGGGCTTGATTTCTCTGATGGAGCCGGACCACAAATAATGAGTTTCGCATCTAGTCGATCTCTTGCTAGGAAAGGACTTAGTTCTGAGAATCATAGAGTTGGAAGTTCTGTGCAAGCGATGGGTTTGGGAAGAGGGGGAGAGATAATTCAAAAAGTATATCCCGATCCTTATGGCCTAGATGTTTGGGAAGCGCAACCCCTGAGTGTGTCAAGAGTTTATTTAGTATCTAGCCAGGATTTCAAACAAATAACTGGACATGATGCGCCTAAGACTCCTATAACTTACGAGACTTATCAAAAGCATGGTTTGCCTTGGTTCGATCTTTATGATGAGAATTATAAGGACACAAAGGGCTCTGGAGTTTTTGATAAATTGAAACCTGTTAGCGATGGACCTTCTACATCTTTAGTAAGTGTTGATAAAGATTGTAAAACAAAGCCCAAGAAACTTGATAAAAAAGTCTTTTCGATATTCAACTAAAACTTTATTTTTATTTTTTTCTAAATTTTTATATACTTGTTTTTATTCAGAGTTTTATGAACAAAGAAGAAGCTATAAGCCTTGTTAAGGAAACTGAAATATGTAAGAATTGCCTCAATATTGTCATAGGTAAGGGTAATGAGGAAGCCGATATTTTATTTGTTGGAGAGGCTCCGGGAAAAAACGAGGATTTACAAGGATTGCCTTTTGTAGGAAGAGCGGGAAAGAATTTAGATGGACTTTTAGAGAAAGTAGGACTGAGTTTGGAAGATGTTTATATTGCGAATATTTTGAAGTGCAGACCGCCTGAAAACAGAGAGCCTCTTCCTGATGAAATTAAAAGTCATACTCCTTGGCTTGTTTGCCAAATAGAAGAAATAAAACCTAAAGTTGTATGTTCCCTTGGAAATTATGCAACTAAATTTTTTTTAGCTAATGGGATTGTTGAAGATATGGAGAAACAGTCTAGTATAACTCAAGTACATGGAAAAGTTAAGGAGATTAATTTTAAAGGTTTGCAAATAAAACTTATTCCTTTGTTTCATCCTGCAGCCATAATTTACAATCAGAAACTACTTCCTTTATGGGAGCAAGATATGGAAATTGTGAAGAAAGTTATAAAAGAAAATGTTAAACAGAAGACTTTATTTTAAAAATTAAAATGTCGGACAAAAAGAACTTTTGCCTTTATTGTGAAGGTAGATTTGAGGAGGGTGATTTAGTTGCAGTAGATAAACGCTTCCCTAGTTTAGGATATCTACACTGTTTGCCCGTTCCAAACAATAGAGAAAGCTGTTTTTTTAGAGCACATGATGACTTATTAAGTAAGGGGACGGTTCCTGAAGAGGGAAAGGCCACATTATATGTTTTTTACAGAAACGACTTTTACAATTTCTCGTATTCACTTTTGAATGCCAAATTTATAGTGACAAAAAGTGGCGGAAGATATTCTAAAGAGACTTTAGAAAGGTGTTTGAAAATTGATGGAGAGTAATTAAGAACAATTTTTATTTAAGCTTCTTCTTTTGCTGTCGATCTTAAGCTTATGTACTTATAATGTGCATTTTTTGTTGGAGATTTGCATTTTTGACATAGTTCCACCAGGGTATAGTTTTCACATTTAGGGCACTTTTTGAGCTTCATTTTTATTATTTATTTTTTATATCTTTTACAGAAAATTCAGCATCTTCTTTTTTTGCTTTAGCTTCCATTTCTTCAAGAATGGCTTGCATTTCCAAATTTGCTTTTTTGAAGTCACTTGATATTATTTTTAAAGTGTATCTTCCCGGAGCCAGATATCTGATTTCAACCGCTTTGTTATTTACTATCAATATTTTTTTTATTGTTTCCAGACCGTTAGGCTTTGAGGACTTTAATGATATCTCTTTTTTTATTGCTTTTTCTTTTATTTTTTGCTTTTTTATTACCTCTATAATCTTTGCAGTATTTTCTTTTCCCGCCAGTTTTTCAAGCTCTTTTGAGTCAGTTTTTGATTTTTCTAAGAATTCAAGTAAAGAGCTTTTTTCTCTTATTTGTTCGATTATTTTACCAGCCTTGTCTTTTAGTATTCCTTTTAAAATGCTCTCAGAATTTTTCTCGGCTTTATAATTGTCTAAGACTTCTTTTTTCTCTTTCCCAGTAACACGTCTTAATGACAGGTCAATATGCCTTCTGTCTGGACTTATTCTGATGATTTTACATACAATCATTTTCTTAGGAACGACATATTCCCTAAGATTTCTTATTCTTCCGGGTGCTATTTCAGCAGTTATTATGCTTCCCTCTAACTCGCTTTTGTTGCTTTCTGAAGGATGAATTTTCACAAATACAACAGTGCCCATAATTCTTTCTACTGTGCAAAGAACAACGTCGCCTTCTTCTAAATTATGCTCCATAGAAATATCTGTTATACTGTGTTTTTAAGGGTTTTGATACATTGTTAGACCTTTACAACTTCTATTTCAAGATTTGCCTTTAAAATCTTTATAAATTCGTCCTCATTGTCTTTACTTATTAGCGCTCCTGCCGCAAATTCATGCCCCCCAACTTCTCCCCCAACTTTTTCAATTACCCTTGCCAGAATTTCCCTTACATTCCTACCATTTCTGCCTGCCATTCTCGCAGAAATTTTTATTTTCTTCTCTTCCGGATTTTCATAGTAGGCCATTGTAATTATTACTGTGCCTTCTTCATATATTGAGGAATTTGACAGAATGCTGGCGATTGTTCCTATCATTGTGTCTTTTACTTTATCTTTTGCATTTAGTATTACATAGCCATTTCCCCGTATTTTGTTTTCTTTCGCTTCTTGGGCAAATTTTAATCCCGATATAATGAATTGTTTGTATTTGGCGTAGAGAGATTCTGCATTTTTCTTGGCCGCAAGATTTTCGTAGCAGAGCAGAAGCGCAGTCGAAGTGTCTCCTAATCTTGAACAGGCGTTTATCATTGCACTTAATTCACGCGCATCCTCAAGTTTGTTAAAGAATTTTAAGAGAAATATATCCCCTATAATGTTCTCATCCTGTTGTTTTTTAATTCTTCTCAAGAGTATTGCAGTCACAAGTCTTGACATTTCTTCTTCATCTAGTTCAATCAGACTTTTTGTTTTTCCATTGTTAAACTCTATTCCCACTTCCTTAAGAAGTTCTCTTGTACCCTCGCTGTCACCACTAACACCTGGAATAAAAGGATTAGAGGAAAATTCTAAAGTTCTGTGCAAAGGGCGAGTTGAAGGGTATAATAAAACCCCTCTTTTCTTTATTATATTGGCATCTTGAATTATGGTATTGCTTAGTTTGCTTACACTTCTTTCCATCATGTCTCCTATGAGGCCAAGCACTGCGAGTTTGGCTAGATCTTTTATAGCTGTATTATTTGCATTTATTTCCTTTGCAAATAAGTAACATAAACCAGAAGAAGATATTGCCTCTTTATTATGAAGTTGTGGATTTATCATTATTACATTTTCGGGAAGCCCTTCTTCATATTTTCTAGGAAGTTCATGGTGGTCAATTATAAAAATTTCTTTAATTTCTGAATCGGAGAGGTAGTCTAAACTTCCCGATGCCAGGTCTAAGAAAAGTATTATTTTGTCTTTGGGCAGGTCATATATAAACTGTTCTTCAAGACCCTTTATAATTTTAAGCTCAAAGCTCATGTCAAGAGTTCTAAAGACCTTCGAGATTATTGCTGCCGAGGTTATGCCATCAGTGTCATTGTGGCTTATGACATATATACTTCTTCCCTCTTCCTTCACTTTTTTGAGAAATACGGCTGAGACCTCTTTTATTCTTGCAAGCATAGGATGGCAAAAATTACATCCTTTAATAAATTTTTGGTGTGAGCATTTAATTTTTAAGTTGGATCTCTTTGTGATATATTCTAAGCCTTCTTAAGTGGCTTTGCAATCTGGTTATCTCTCTTTTTGCCCTTTTGTCCTGCTTGTTTTTGTCAAAATGGGCTGCAACTTTCTTAAGATTTGCATCCACGTTTTTTAAGTCGGGATTTGAGTATTTTCCTTTTTCTCTGATTATTTGAGATATTTTCTTATTGTATTCTGAGGGGTGAATTCCCTGTCTTCTTAATAGTTCACCTATTTTCTCAGAAGTCGAGCCCTTTTCAGCTAGTTCCATGACTTTAGCCTCGTATTCTGCCTGGGATATTTTAATCTTTTCTTTAACTTTTTCAGACTTTACACTAGTTTTCGATTTCTTAACTTTTGTTTTTTTTATTTCTTCTTCAGCCATGACTATAGGATGAAATTGAGGTTTTTTAAACCTTATTGTATGGCAAATCTTTAAAAAGAATTTTATTATCTCTTAAACTATAGCCCTATGGTCTAGTGGTCAATGATTCGGCCCTTTGGAGGCTGAGACCCAGGTTCGAATCCTGGTAGGGCTATTAGTGTTCGAACCTGGAAGGTTTGAATCACTTAAATTCGTAAGAATTTGAGTTCCCAAAATTCGAGAGAATTTTTAGGACTGGCGGGGCTATATCTCCTTGGCTTTTTTCCAAACAATAAGAAAATAGTCAGTTAAAGCCTGGGTTAAATCGTCATCTTTTATGTGAAGATTTATTCTTTCAGGGAGGTCAAGACCTTTTAGCGTTATTTTACACTCTTCCTTGTCTTTTATAATAATTGAGAAATTTTCAATTGGATAATATTTCAGGGGAATTTTATATTTTTTGCATTCCTCCGCCAGTTCTTTTGTCTGCTTATTTTTCAAAGTTAAGATCACTTTAACATCAATATGCCTCTTTCTCATGTAATTCATGTCTCTTAAGAATTGATTTATTCTATGTGATGAACGAAAACGCCAGCCGATTATGTAGAAAGATTTTCTCACTGTACTAATAAATTCTTTTGTAACCTCTGTTGAGGCTTCAACGCCCTGCGAGAGTGAGACTATATCTTTATTTCCTTCTTTTGTTTTCTTAGGCAGAGTCCGAATTTTTTCAAGGAGGTCATCTTTAGTTTCTTTGAGTAATGAATGTTGTTTTTCTATAAGAGTGTTAAGGGCTATTTTCGGATTTATTGCTTCAAAATAGCTATTTTCAGAGTCTATTCTTTGAATTAAACCCTTTTTTATAAGGCCTTTAAGATTGGGATATACTGCAGTTATAGGGACTTGCGACTTTTGCGAAATAAGACTAGCATCGCTTTTTCCATTTACAATTAATGATAGATATATTTTAGACTCATAGTCTGTTAAGCCTATTTTCTTTAGCTCTTCCATTAATAATTAGTAATTAATAATAATTTATAATAATTACTATTGTTCATTATAGTTATGAAAAGACTAGAAAATGAACTTAAGGTAGCAATTGAGAGCGCCAAAGAGGCAGGCAAGGTGATTCTTGATTACTATATATCCGGAAATGCCAAGGTGAAGACCAAGTCTAACGATACACCTGTAACTGAAGCGGACCTTGCTGCCAACGAGATAATATATAAAAGACTAAGGGAGAGCTTTCCTGAAGACGGAATTGTTTCTGAGGAAATGGAAACTTTTAATGGTGGGAATGGAAGATGCTGGTATATTGATCCCATAGATGGGACTAAATCTTTTATAAGAAGAACAGATCATTTCGCTGTTCATATAGGTCTAGCTGAGAACGAAAAAGTGGTTTTAGGAGTGGTTTATAAGCCTACAACTGGTGAAATTTATTATGGGGTTCCTGAATGGAAATTTGCGACAAGGAGAAATTATGGAGAGAGCTTTCAAGTTCCCTTAAAAATAAATGGAACAAACAAAGATCTGACTGCCATTGCTTCAAATAGTTTCTGGCAGACCCAATTGGATTTGTTTAGAAGAATTGGTGTAAATAACGTTTTAGTGAGTGGAAGTTTGGGGTTAAGATTTATGAAACTTGCAGAAAATCAAGCCGATTTTTATCTGAGCGAGGGTGGAGCTAACACCTGGGATGTTTGTGCACCTCATGCTATTCTTGAAGCTGCAGGAGGATACGTAAGACTGCTAAATGGCGAGGAAGTTACCTATAAAGGAGCTATGCGGTTTGCAGGAGAAAAAAGGATTGTTGCTGCGCGGACAAAAGAACGACTGAATTTTGTAAGAGAGTCTATAAATAATTATTAATACCTCTCCTTATATCTTCCCCTTGACTCGACTTTTTCAAGTCTCTTTATTACTTCGGAAGCATTGTTTTGAACGGACTTTCTTTTATAACTGTCTAGAATCCATTTAATGTAATTCTTATATCTGGAGAAATGCTTTGCTTCTAAGGCTTGTTTTAATAAGTGCAAGTCTACTGCCTTGTCTTCTGTTTTTCCGTTATCATAACCTAAACCGAAATCAATAAAATAAAGGGAACCAAAGTTTCCCTTTACACCGAGAATCAACTGATTCTCGGGGCCATCAAGAATTTGCATTCTTGAGGTCAAACCCTCCTTTGATTTAGGGGTCAGGCCTGATAAGTTCTTTTCCTTTTCAACCCAAATCATGTTGCTAGTAGTTAAGTCTCCATGGATTATGTTTATGTTGTGAAGTTTGGAAATGTTTTCACCTATCTTTTTACAGACTAACTCAGCTTCTTTGTCTGATAAAGAGTCTAGGGTTTCTGAAAGCTTTTTGCCTTTAATGAATTGCATTTCAATTGAGAACTTTTCTTTATTGTTTATTATTTTGGGAATAGGAATAACTTTGCCTGCTTTTTCCAATAATTTTATTTCTTTTTTCGTACGGATTTTACGGATTTTTTCATCAAGAACTTTAATTCTATAAGATTTAGGGATTCGGTCTTTTATCACTTCATTACCTTTTTGATATATAATTGCTTCTGCGCCTTGTTGGATTACTTTCATTAGTTTTAAAAACTTAAAGTGTATATATAATTTATTATTAATTTACAATGAAAGGGGTGATTAAATGAAATCTAAAGATTTGTGGACGGTTGTTATCGTTGCAATTGTTGTCGCGGTTCTAGCCTCTGTTGTTACTATGTCAATTTCTGGCAATGTTATAAAAGTTGATCCTAAATGGAGAGGAACGGCGGTTTATACTAAAACAGAAATTGATGCAATGGGTTTAACTACCAATCAAAATGTGTTGAATATGCTACGAACTTATGATTTGGGGAGATGTGGTTTCAATGAGGAACCTACAGGTGAACTTTGGAGTTTAGTGAATGACGACTATTTAACCTATACTAAACCGTATTTGGAAGCAGACAAGAATGGCGATAGTGTGACTACAGGATCTGAGTGGTGTGAGTCTATTGGTGCTACTTGTATTACTGGATATAGCTTATCTTGGATTTCTACCCCGGGTTTCTCTGGTTTCGTTATGAATAATCCAATAGGCTGTGCAGGGGGTAGTATGATTCAAGACTTAAAGGTAATTCATTCAATGCATAATACATATATGTGTTGCTCTGCCTAATTATTTTTACTTAATCTTTCTCTTTTTTCTTTATCTTTTCCAGAATATTATAATTGCTAATGCAATAAATATAGCTACATCTACGACTAAACAATACCTACACCAGGCTTCTAGGACGAATTTTTGCAGATATATGAACCATAAAGCGACTATTGAGCCGAGTATTATTGATAAGTTAATTATTATTTCTAGGTTTTTGGAATACTTTTTTGCATGTATTCCTGTAATTATAAGGAGAAGAGAAAAGATTATTACCCCATAGATTGAATTTTCAATTCCCAGCGTATGCGCATAAATTGAATTTTTTACTGTATCACATCCTTCTCCAGGTTTACAAAAGCCGTTTGTTTGCTCAAAAGATAATATTGCCGATGCACCTAGACCAATTAAAAATAAGACGAAAATTACATGATACTTTGATATTTTGATTGTATTTGTGTCTGACATGTTTTATGTTAGAATTTGAGTTTTTTTAATCCTTTCTTTCCAAGTTTTTTAGCTATTTTTTGCATTTGTTTCTGGCTTATTCCTTGTGAGGGGTCGAAGTTTTCCATATTCATATTGCCTATTCCAGAAGTAAGATCCTTTATAATTCTATATTGTTTTAAAAGCGCCTTTATATCGCTGTTATTTACTCCCGATCCTTTTGCAATTCTGTTAATTCTTGTGTTTCCTGTCTTTTTGTCTTCAAGAAGCTCCGGATTATTTATTTCTTCAGGAGTCATGGATTTTATTATATGTTCCCACCTGGCGATCTTTGTTTGTTGGTTTTCCAAAGTCTCATCAGAGATTTTTTCTGAGACCTTCCCAAATCCCGGAACTAATTCTTTTATTTTGCTGAATCCACCCAATTGATTCATTGACTTTACTTGCTCTATAACGTCTTTTAATGTTATCTTGCCCTCTTCTAATCTAGATTGCATTTCTTTGCTTTTTGATTCATCAGTTACTAATCTGATTTTTTCCATTAAAGTTTCTAAGTCTCCCATACCAAGAAGCCTTGAGAGGAAAGTTTGTGGATTGAATAATTCTAAGTCATTAATCTTTTCTCCAGTTGTTATGAAGTAAACACTTGTACGAGTTTCAGCACAAGCTGTTAATGCACCTCCCCCTTTAGCGGTAGAATCCATTCTTGTTATTATAACTCCCGAAATTTTAAGAGCTTCCTGAAAAGTTTCAGCTTGTTTTTTCGCTGTTTGTCCTATGTCTGCCGGCATCACAAGAATCTTTTCAGTTGGGTTTATTTCTTTATTTAATGTTTTTATTTCGTCAATAAGGGGTTTATCAAGTGCATCTCTTCCAGCCGTATCTACTAAAATCAAGTTGTATTCCTTTAGCTGTTTTTCGAATTTTTTCCATATTTTTACTGGATCTTTTTCTTCTTTATCAATAAAGTAAGCCAAATGATTTCTCTCTGCATTTTGTTTTAATTGTTCGGCGGCAGCTGGACGATGAACGTCAAGACCTATTAGGGCAACTTTGAAGCCTCTTTTTGAATAGTAGTTACCTAGTTTGGCTATTGTTGTGGTTTTTCCCGCTCCGTAAAGGCCAAGAAGCATTATTCTATTTTGTTCTTTTTCTTTTAATTCTAATGTCTTTTTTTCTCCAAGCAAGGAAATAAGTTCATCGTGTAGGAGTTTTATTATATGCTCTTTTTTGTCAATGCCTTTTATCCTCTCGTCCAAAGCCACTTGCCTTATTTTATCCGAAAGCTGCTTTACTAAAGAGATATTTACATCAGCTTCTATAAGAGCTCTTTGCAAGTCTCTTACAATACCATCAACCAAATTTCTGTCAAGAAATATAGCGTTTGCTATCCGGTCTGTTGTTCTTTTGAGTACTGACGATAGTTTTTCTAACATAGAAAAACAAGAAAAAGGGGGTTTATAGGAGTTGCGGTTAAGGTTAAAGAGCGCGTTTTTTACTAAGATTTTTAAATGTCTTTTTCTTTTTTATGGGATGAAAGAAGAGGTATATGAAAATCTGAATAAGCCAAATAAGGTAATATTGTGGGTTTTTATAGTAATCTTGGCATTGTTTGAGGTTTATGCTTTACTTAATAAAAACCAGTTCAGATATGATTCAGTAGTTATGTTGGTCTTGTTAATTGGGGTGTTTTTTATTCGCAAAAAGATAATGTTGCATCCCTTGCATTTCGCCTTGTTTGGTATTTTTTTAAGCCTTCATAATTTAGGAGCTTTTGGGGCTTATGGTTTGGAGCCATTAGGAATGGAGTTTGATTTTTATGTTCACAGTTATTTTGGACTAGTCTCATCACTTATTTTGTATAGAACTTATAGTAAAGTTGGTTATTACAGGGGATGGTTTATGATTGTGGCTATACTCGCCGTAGTTTTAGGATTTTCAGCATTTCATGAAATTGTTGAGTTTTTGGGGGCTGTGACATTAGGTGAGGGCGAAGGATTTTTATTTATAGGTGTTGGAGATTTAGACAGATTTGACACCCATAAAGATATGTTAAATAATTTTATAGGGGCAGTTGTTGGACTAAGTCTTTATGGCATTTATCTTTATATGAATGATAAGACTAATAAAAAGAAAAAGAGATAGAGTATTTTTAGCGATATGATGGGGTAATTTTATAAATAAGTATTTCTTAGGTAGTTTATGAAAAAAAGGGGAATTGGAATTATCATTTTAATAGTTGTTATCGTTGCCATAGTGGGCTATTTTGTTTTCAATAATTTAAATCTTGAAAGTCGAGATGTTGGAAAGGGGGAAGGAGAGCCGAAATTATATCCTGCTTCAAGTGATTTGGGGGGATTTTGCGGGTTTTCAACGAGGGGGTCTTGTAGTTCTGATAGTGATTGTTCTATTGGGGGATGTTCAAGAAGTGTTTGCATGGCTACTTCAGAATTGGATGAAGGATTTATTACAACCTGCGAATTTAAGGAGTGTTATGTTGCTCAAGATTATGAAGTGTCATGCGGTTGTATTAATAATAAATGTCAGTGGTATAAATAAAAAAGGAATATAATGCTAAAAGATTAAGTAAAATTTATAAGGTGTGATTTCATATTGATTGTGTTGCGAAGAAGGCATTAAAAATGCTTGAAAAAAGAGGAGTGAGCAAATCGATTTTTACGTTAGTAGTGTTTTTTACAGTATTAACTTTTTTATTTGTTGTTTCTGGGCAAGATAATGAATCCGGAAATGTATCAGTCGAGAGTGAGTCGGTGTGTGTTGAAGGTGAAACGAAACAGTGTGGTACGACTGATATAGGGGAATGTGAGTATGGAATACAAACTTGCCTTGCTGAAGGTGTTTGGGGCGTGTGTGAAAACGTTACAGAGTTCGTTGACGAAATTTGTGACGATGCCTTAGATAACGATTGTGATTCTTTAATAGATTGTGATGATAGCGATTGTTCAACTGATAGTTCTTGTGTTGAAGAAACTCCAGAGACAGAGCAAAATGCTACACAAGATGCCGCACAAAATGCTACAAAAGAAACAGAAGTTAACGAAACGATTCAAAATAAAACTGAAGTTCAAGATAGCAATATAGGATTAGGTTGTAATCTTCAAGAAGCTTTTTGGCTTGATGAGTCTGCAGCAGCAGGATGGGTAACTAATTTAGGTGTTTTTGGAGAAGGGTGTGATGGATTAGAAATTAGATTTGAGGTAGATGCCGGCAATCAAGCTATTTTAACTCCAGATAATGCTATATTCTCCAACGGCAGAGCTGTTGGCGTTTGGGAAATTGATTGGCCTGAAGTAGGTGACGAAAGTTTAGAAGGAAATAATTTGCAATATACTTTTGTGGCAAGCATCGTTGGTAATTCAAATAAATATATTGACAGCCGTAATTTTGATAGAGGCATTATGGAAGTTGAAGAAAAAGGAAGTTATATAATTGAATTTAATGCTGATCCTATTTTAGCTGAATTTGCAAATGAAAAAGCTCTTACAGCAGTTGCAGAAGGAAGCAAAGAGGAAGCACAACTTAAAGAAAAGATTACAGAGCAGGTTTCTGGAGCAGTAATTTCAGGATTTGCTGTGGACGAGATTGCGGAGCTTACAGATGAACAGCTTGAGCAAATTGTAGAAGAAAAAGTTGAAGAAATTGCAAAAGAGAAAATTGTTCCCAAGGCCGAGAAAAAACAGCTAGAAAAAGAAATAGATAATTACATAGAAGATGTTATAGAGGAAGAGCAAGACGATGCTTTGGACGATATTTTTGATATAATTGATGAAGTTGAAGAAGCCAAATCTGCATCAGGTGGAGAGGAAGGAGTTTTAGATATTGTGGGAAATGTCGTTTTCTTTTTTAAGAGTTTTCTGTCCGAGATTACTGGTTTAGCTGTGGATAAACCTCAAGTCGGAGAGAAGTTTACAGTAGCATTAAATGGAGCAGAAATTGATGGTGTTCCAGCAGAAGCAGTTAAGAAAATTGAGCAGTCCGATAAGGTTAAGAAAGTTTACCCCAATAGAATTGTTAAACCAGTTTTATATGAATCTGTTCCTTATATTAATGCAGAGACAGTTTGGCAGATAGATGAAGATGGCAATCCCTGTTCCGTTACTGGAAAAGCCTGCTTAACAGGAAAAGGTGTTACAGTTGCTATTGTAGATACGGGAATTGATTATACTCATCAAGATCTTGGCGGTTGTTTGGGAAAAGGATGTAAGGTTGTTGGAGGTTATGATTTTGTCGACGATGACAGTGATCCAATGGATGTTGGGGGGCACGGGACGCATGTTGCTGCAACTGTTGCCGGAGATGGAAAAGCAGATGACGGGACTGTCTTAAAAGGTGTTGCTCCTGATGCAATCTTATATGGTGTCAGAGTTTTAGGTCCTCATGGAGGAACTTTTGCAGATGTTATTTCAGGCTTTGAGTATACTGCTGATCCTAATGGCGATGGAGATTTTGCAGATCATTTAAACGTTTTAAGTGCAAGTTTGGGTGCTGATTGTCCGGTAACCGCTAATTTAGAGTATTATGATTTCTGTGGGCCTGTAGATAATTTAGCAGGTGTTGTAGAAAATTTGGCAAATGCGGGAGTTGTTTCTGTTATTGCTGCAGGAAATTCAGGGAAATGGGGTGCAGCCACCGTTGGAACACCCGGAACTTCTCCAAAGGCTATTACTGTTGCTGCTACATCAAAAGGTGATATTTTAGGTTCATTTAGTTCGCGAGGGCCGGTTATATTAGCAAGTACTGGAAGAAATTATAACAAACCAGATGTTGCTGCGCCGGGAGTTGAAATATGTGCGGCTTGGCCTTCTGCAGTTTCTTCTCCGGGAGGATATCCTTCATGCTTAGATAATTCACATTATGCATTAGATGGAACTTCTATGGCAACACCTCATGTTTCAGGAGCAATAGCTCTTTTGCTTCAAAAAAATCCTACTCTGACTCCTGATGAGGTCTTTAATCAAATAAGGGGGACTGCCCTAGATATTTCTTACGGTTCGGATGAAGTTGGCGACGGGAGATTAGACGTTTTAGAACTTGTTGGTGGATTATCTGCAACTCCACCATTGCCTCCAACACCTCCTCCAATTCCCCCTCAACCATCATTATGTAAAAATGATAAAGACTGTGATGACGGACTATTTTGTAACGGCGATGAAACTTGTGATAAAGGGACAGGATTATGTGTCGCAGGTGTAACTCCAGATTGTAATGATAAAGTGGCTTGTACTGTTGATTCTTGCGATGAAAGTTTAAAATCTTGTTTATGGGACTTTTCTGCTTGTGGTTGTGTACAAGACTCCGATTGTGACGATGGATTATTTTGCAACGGAGCAGAAACTTGCGATAAAACAACAAATACTTGTGTGGGCGGAATATCGGCAATTGTTGATGATGGCATTTCTTGCACAGTAGATGTTTGCGATGAAACAACTAAAAAAATAACCCATACAGGGGAGGATACACTTTGTGACAATGGATTATTTTGTGACGGTAGAGAAACATGTAGCATTCTCTCGGACTGTCAGGCAGGAACTTTAGTAATTTGTGATGATAAAGAAGCATGCACTTTGGATTCCTGCACCGAAGGTTCTAATACTTCTCAGTGTGTAAATGAAAAAATTGACAAGGATAAAGACAGTTATAATATCTGTGCTCCTGATATTGATTGTGACGATTCAAATTCAGATGTGCATTCTGGAGCAAACGAAGTTTGTGGAGATAATATAGATAATAATTGTGACGGAACAATTGATGAAGGATGTAATTGTGAATTAAAGAACGCTTATTGGAGCCAAACAGAAGCTAATGAAGGTGATGTTGTAATATTATATGTTGAAGGAAGTGATGTCTGCGAAGGACTTAAGATTGATTATGAAATGAATGAGGACAATGTTGGGGGATTGCTATTTGACAGCAGCTTCAAGAAGCCAAAACCAAAAGGAGAAAGAAAGTTTGAGAAAGACGCATCTGGAAAAGTGATGACGAGTGCTAAGTGGGTAGTTGAAAGTTTAGGGGGAGACGGAGCAAACGGAAAGGATGAGGCTTATTTTGTTGTAACTTTAGTATCGAATCAAAAGATTCAAGCAAGTAGTAAAGATTATAGCAATGGTACCTTGCTAGTTGTTCCTTTGGACCCAAATGATCCTGCTTCAGGTGACGACGATGGAGATGGAGTCGATAACAGAATTGACAGATGTCCTAAAACTCCCGCGAGTTTGACACAGCACGTAAACAAAAAAGGCTGCCCCAAACCGATTGCAAGCAAATTTGATATATTAACTGATTTTGATAATGTAGATATATCTAATTTAAGTGAGTTTGAGATAGGAAATAGTAAATTTGCAAAGATAACGATAGAAGTTGAAGCTGGGAAAGATAAATTGAAATTGGTTAAAGAGTCAAAAGATCAACAAAATGACACTTATTTCGACAGGCTGGATTTAGATAAGTATATTGGAGTTAATGAAAACAAGATCGGTGTTAATACTGCTCAAGACGCTCTTCCCGGACTCAATAGGAAGGCAAGAGTTACATTTTATAATGTTCCGGATGTTTCAAAGCCTACAATGTTTAAAGATGGTGCAAAGTGTGGAGCACCAGATTGCATTCTAATCAAATATGATAAAGTGAAAAAAGAAGCAGTATTCGAAGTTTCCGGATTTTCAGAATATACATTTGGGGATGATGTCGGGACTGGGGGGGGAAGTGGAGGTGGAGGCGGTGGAGGTGGTGGTGGAGGTGGAGGTGGCGGAGGTAGTGGAGGAGGTACAACAAGTGGCAGTACCGGAATTTCTCCAGGCATTCCGTCAGTAATTATTCCTAGTCTTCCTGGTTGTGAAGAAAGTTGGACATGTATAGATTGGAGTGAATGTAATTCAGAGACAGGAATACAGGTAAGAACGTGTAATGATGAAAATAATTGCGGAACTGAAAATGATAAGCCGGAAACAACTCAATCCTGTGGAGAACAAAAAATCTCAAAAACGTCAAGTAAACTATCTTTCAAAAGTATAGCAGTAGTTGCTATAGCAGTAGTTTTAATCTTTGTAATATTTAAAATTATTAAAGGTAAGAAAGGCAAAAAAAACAAGGGTAAAAGTAAAATAAAAACCTTATCTCTAAATGAGGATAAATCGCAATTATTCTCAGGCAAAAGCAACAAATCAGAATCGGGCTTTAGTTTGTTTGGCAAAGGTAAGAAATCCAAATAAAAGCAAGTTACTGGATATTGCACCCAGTTTGAGCAATAAAATTTACACTCCCAATTTCTCTATAAACTTTTCTTTATCAAAAGGCTCTAAGTCATCATATTCCTGGCCTGTTCCCAAAAATATAATCGGTTTTCCTGTAACGTAACCTACACTTAAAGCTGTCCCGCCTTTTTCATCCACATCGGCTTTTGCAAGAATTATGGCGTCTATATTTATTGTTTCATTGAATGATTTAGCCTGCTCGGTTGCATCGTTTCCAGTAATGCTTTCTCCAATAAATATTTTTAAATCCGGTTTTGTGACTCGGGCAATTTTCTCCATTTCTTTCAATAAATTTGATGCTGTATGCATTCTTCCAGCTGTATCTATTAAGACTACATCAATATGGTGTTTTTTAGCGTAAGCAATTGCATCAAATCCAACTGCTGCAGGGTCAGACCCGTATTGCTGGGCAATCACCGGAATGTTTAGTTTTTCGCCATGAGTTTTAAGCTGCTCTATAGAGGCGGCCCTGAAAGTATCTGCTGCAGCTAATACACAGGTCTTTCCTTTCCTTTTGAGGTAATTTGCAAGTTTTGCTATTGTTGTTGTTTTGCCGCTTCCATTAATTCCCACAAGAAGTATGACATAGGGGGAGGATTTGTTTTCAACTTGGTTATCAATATGTTTTTCTTTTATTTTCTCTATTATATCAAATCCGTCAACTAATATTTTTCTTACTGAATCTTTCAATGCATCATCAAACTCACTATCAAATTCTTTTTTGAGTATTTTCTTGCCTACTAGATCTTCTTTTAGATTGGAAATGATTTTCTCCACAACTTCAAGCGCTACATTGTTTTCAAGAAGCAGGCTTTCTAATTCTTCACTATAGGTCTCAAACTCTTTTTCAGATATTTCTATAGTGTTTATTTTCTGACCTATTCTTTGTAAGAGACTTTCTTTTTCTTCTGTTGGAGGTGGGACTATAATTTTCTTGACAGCCTCTTCTTCAATTTTCTCATCACGTATTTCTTCTTCTATTGTTTCTGGTTTTTTTATGAAACTCTCTTTAAGCCTCTTGAAGAAACCTTTTTCTTTTTTTCCCTCTTTTGTCTCCTCTTTTCTTTCAAGCTCCCACTCTAATTCTTTTTCCGCTTCCTTTACATCAGGAATTACTATCTCTTCCTGTGAAGAAGGAACTGGTTGATTAAGAATTATATTCTCCTCTTTATTTTTCTCCAACTCCTCTTTTAATTCTTCAAGTTTTTTGATATCGGGCTCGTATTTTTGCAAGCCAGGATTGAATTCCATTTGCGGTGAAATTTCTATCGCTCTTTCCTCAACTTTTTCTTCTGACTTTTTCTTCTTCTGCTTTTTTTCAGTCTTTACCTCTTTCTTTTTTGCTTCCTTTGACTTTTTTCCCTCTTTTTTTGTTTTTTCGGTTGGTGTTTCCACTACCTTTTCTTGTACTTCTTCGCCTTCCTTTTCCTTTATCTTTTCCTTCCAGGCATTTAGCTTGTCCTTAAGAAACTTAAACATAAATACTCAAGAAAAAATGGGGTTAAGAAGTTTGTGGTTTAGAAGAAAAGCTAAGATAGTAAGATTTAAATATATAAACGGGTTAAACATAATATACATAAATTATGTAATTGGAACATGGTAAGCATAACATTATCTTTGCCAGAGGAATTGAAGAGCGAAATGGAAAAGTTTCAGGATATTAACTGGAGCGCTGTTGCAAGAGAAGCCATTAAGAGGAAACTTATGATTCTTAGAGAACTCGATAAACTACTTATCAAAAGCAAGATTACTGAAGAAGACGCTATTGAATTAGGGAGAAAAGTCAATAAATCTCTTAATGAAAGATACAAAAGTATAGGGAAAAAATGAAGTTAGTTATTGATGCTAATGTTTTATTTTCTGCTCTTATTAAAGATGGATTAACTAGGAAGTTAATTGTTGATGAATCTTTGGAATTGCATTCTCCTAAGGAATTGTTTGATGAATTTCTGGAACATTTAAAGGAATTGGAAAAAAAGACCAATGTTAAAGCAGAGATATTAGAAAGTAAAATGAAAGAATTGTTTAGAATTGCCAATATAAAGGTTCATTCTAATATTTCTGATAAATTTATTATTAAAGCGGGGAAATTCTCTCCAGATTTTGAAGATATTATATATTTTGCATTAGCTTTGAAATTAAATTGCTCTATTTGGAGCAATGATAAACGGCTAACGACCCAAAACAAAGTCAAGATTATCTCAACAAGCGAGGTTTTACATTTATTTGAAAAAGAGGAGAAATATTAGTAAGGTTGTAGTTTTGAAAGGATTTTTAAAGAAGATTAGATTGTTTTTAGAATGGGTTGGAAAAATTGGCCATATTGGTTAAAGGGAGGTGCGATTGGTGGAATCATAGTGATATTATTCACGATTATTTTATTTATTTTTGGAGGAGATTATCGTTATTCTCCAGATCAAATGGTTCCAAAATGGACATTAGTGATCACTTATCCACTTGGATTTTTAGTTAAAGTCTCGGAGTTTATTGATCTCAATACTAACTTTCTTCAAAATTTTTATTTATTAAGCATTATAGCTTTGGTTTTCTATTTCATCATCGGAGCAGTTATCGGTTGGATTGTTAGTAAGATAAAAAATAGATAATTTCCAAAATTCTAAGTTGCACAATTTTTATAAACATCTTAAGCCCTTATTTAGTATGAAGGGGATACTAGTGGTGATAGACGGGCTTGGGGACTTGCCTAACAGGTTTTTAGGAGATAAAACCCCTCTAGAGGCAGCTAATACTCCAAACATGGATTTTTTGGCTACTCGTGGTGAATTAGGGAGAATGGATACTGTTAAGCCAGGTTATATTCCTGGCAGTGATGAAGGTATAGTCTCATTGTTTGGAAATGATTCAAGTTATGTTTCAAGGGGTGTTTTAGAGGCGATTGGAGCGGGCTTAAAAGTTGTTAGAGGAGATTTATGTTTACGAACGAACTTTGCAACTATTAATAATCTAAAAGAGAGAAATATAATTGATAGAAGATGCGGAAGGACTTTAACAACTCATGAGGCTGAAGCTTTGTCTAAGAGTCTTAATAAAATTAATTTGCCTTGCAAATTTGATTTTGTGCAAACAATTCAGCATCGGGGGGTATTAGTTTTAAGGGGCGGATTTTCAGATAATGTATCAAGAAATGACATTTCTTATTATAATCAGGGAAAGATAAAGGAGCAGCAAAAGGCAAGCATGGTCAAGCCTTTAGATGATGAGGAAAATTCCCAGTATACTGCCAATGTCTTAAATGAATTTTTAAACCAGGCTTTTGAGATCCTAGACAGTCATCCGATTAATGAGATAAGAAGGAAAAAGGGACTAATGCCTGCAAATTTTCTGATTTTTAGAGGTCCAGGAACAGAGGTGCCAAAGCTTAAGTTATACGAGGAGTGGATGGCAATAACTTATATGCCTTTAGAAATTGGTATTGCAAAAGTTTCAGGAATGACTCCTTTCACTTTCAAATATCCTGAAATGGAAGACTTTGATGTTTACGATAATTTATATGAGGGCTTAGTTAAAGCGTGCAAGTTTTCCGTAAAATGTTTAAAACAGAATTATAACAAATATAATTACGCCTGGATTCATATAAAAGAAACGGATTTGCCGGGACATGATAATAAGCCCGTAGAAAAGAAAAATATGTTAGAATATATTGACCAAAATTTGTTTTCTTTTATAAGAAAGTTGGCCACAAAGAACAAGATTAAAGTTGCCATTACGGCAGATCATTCTACTCCTTGCAGTATGAAAACCCATTCCTCAGACCCCGTGCCTGTATTATTGTATAATGATTCTCTTCCCAGAGAAAAACATTTTGGAGAGAAAGAAGCCAGACTTGGCACCTTGGGAAGAGTTGAAGGAAAAGACTTTTTAAGAACGGTAGGCTTTGTTAAGTAGTCTAGGTTTACCATCTTCCAGCATAACAATCATTAAAAATATACAAGTTCTTGGGATTTTAAAGGAATTAAGACGATAAAACGAGTAAAGATGATAACATATAATGATATTTATGAAGCTGCAAGGAAAGAACGTTATTCTGAACAGCTGCAGCCCTTGCCCAAGAACTTTATTCAAGAAGTAGCTGAGTATTTCAGAGAAAAGAAAGAGATATCTGCGAAGGAAGATAACTTATTTTCTGATGTTATAATAAAGACAAAAAAACAGTTTGAGAATGCTGTGACAATATTTAAGGAACTTATGCTTCGCAGAAGAAAAAAGCTCTTAAATTTTGTTTTTATAGCTTCAGAAACGGGAATTTCAAAAAGAGACTTTGAAAATATGCTTCCCTTTGAGAAAGAGTTGTTTGAAGGAATGATGAAGAATATTGATTCTGCTGAAAAGATTTTAAGCGGCATGCTTGAAGGTGAAGAAAAAGAGAAGTCCAAGAATTTCTTTATAGTGTTTAATGAAGACATCTCGGAGTTTATGGGTTTTAATGGAGAAAAAATAGGCCCCTTCATTAAAGGTCAAATGGCTAATTTACCTAAGGAGATAGCCAATATTCTGATTTCTGATGGAAAGGCGATTTTGGTTGAAGAGTAAAGATAAATTTATTAACTGACTGAACTTTTTTTAGTAATGGCGACTAAGGATTCGCGGGTGATTTGGGGGTGCGTTATAGGAATTTTTGGATTAGCTTTGATAATATCTTCTCCGTTTTTTATGTTTGTTCCTTTAATTTATGGGATACCGTTATTTTTGATAGGGTTATTCATAATCTTTAATAGAAGTGAAGATAAAATTGAGCAGATTAAAAAGGGCAGGAGGTAATCAAAAATGGCTAAAGAGATAATTGTTACGACTTCGCATGAAGTTCCGGGAAGACAGATAGTTAAGGTATTGGGGGTAGTCAGAGGAAATACTGTTAGGGCAAGAAACATAGGAAGAGACATTGCTGCAGCGGTGAAAAATGTTATTGGCGGTGAGATTAAGACCTATACAGAAATGACTGTTCAATCAAGGGATGAAGCATATAACCGAATGGTAAATGCTGCGGGAGATCTCGGTGCAGATGCTATTATATGCATGAGATTCATGACTTCAACTGTTATGGCTGGAGCTTCAGAGATGTTGGCCTTTGGGACAGCAGTAAAACTAAAATAAATAAATTGGAGGAGCGGATGGAAGGAGAAAACTTTTCTGATAAGGGCTGTATATTTCCAAAATGCACAAAGTGCAGTAAAGGATATTTATTGCCTTTTTCATACAAGGAAGATGTTTTTGAGAAATGGAAGTGTAGTGAGTGCGGACATACAATAGAGAAGCGGTGATCTTAGGTTAAGTTTAACAAGATTATAATGTCAGTTAGTTTTATATAGTGTTTTATATTTACACTTCAGATGCTCTATAAAAAGGCGGATTTTGTAACTCGGTTGTCAAAAGAACTTTTATCAAGAAATATATTCCACAAAGTTGAAAGAAATGTTATTTTCACTAGACGTAGTAAAGTGAGCATCCCAAGTTTTAATAAGGATATTAGTTATCTATTAGGCGTTATTGCTGGTGATGGTTCATTAACTTTAGCAAAAAGAAAAAGGGGAGGTTTTCATTATCTTTTTAGAATTTATTCTGGAGATAGATCCCATTTAGATTATTTTAATAAATTATTAAAAGTGAGTTTTGGAGTAGAAGGAATTGTTTCTAAAGATAAAAGAAAAAAGAATGCTTATTTTCTTACCATACAAAATTCAGGAATATTTTTTTATTTCTATCTTCTCGGAAGTGAAATAGGAAAAAAGAAAAGGGGAGTTCTTCCCGCTATTGTTAAGGTAAATAAGGCCAATTTTCTTCATTTTCTCTCAGGTTTAACAGATACTGATGGGCATGTTAAGAGAAATAGGATACAATTGAAGCAAAAAAGCAAAAAATTGCTGAAAGAAATCCATTTTTTAACTAATAGGTTTAATCTAAACTGTAACACTCCAAAAGTTAACTATACCAATAATATCCCCTTTTATTACATCAGATTTGACAATAATATCCCATTAAGATTAAAGAAATAACTTTTTAAATGATATTCTTTAGATATACTTAAGCCTGCGTAGCTCAGCTGGTAGAGCAAAAATTATCCGTACTAAAAGTATAGAAATTTGCTTAGTTGCCTTGTATCTGAGTTAGACTTAGAATCTCTGAAAGGGAGCAATAGGTCGGGAGTTCGATCCTCTCCGCAGGCTTTTTATTACAGTTCTTTTACTATGTCAGATTCTTTTTGGTGGGAAGTGAGTGCTGGCTTTGAATCTTTCTGAAACATACCATTGGACAGATGGTAAGTCAACATCAAAGTTCCGTAAACGTCTTCCCTTTTCCTACCAGTTTCTCTAGCAATTCTTTCGATATCTGCTTCTGTATATGGAAATTTTTGAGTCATGATGAAAACCTCGAAATTTAATTGTTAAGTTAGAAACAATGACCCAACTAGTTAAAAAAATACCAGAAAAATTCAAAGTATTTGTTTTGTAGTTGAGTATTCATTGTCTTACGGATAATAAGAAGTATTTAAATCTTATTCTTCTTCAGTTTCTTTTTCTGAAGTCTTTTTTGCCCTTTCTTTTTTGGGTTTAGTGCTTTCTTTACTCTCTTGAGGTTTTTCAGTTTGCTCACTATTCATTTCTTCTATTTTCTCTTCTGATAATTCTTTAACACTTTTCTTTGGCTTTACACTAGTTTTTGTTTCCGAGTTTTGTTCGAATGTTTTTTCAATTTTAAGAACTCTTATTTCACATAAAGACAAAGGATATATTTTCTTTAAAACAAGGCTTAACGGTCTTTGCATTTTATTGTGTATAACTTCCTCGAATATTTTGTCGGCCGACTTATCTTTTACATAAGCAATTAATTCTTCTTTGGCTTTGTTTCTTAATGCTTTTCTCACCGCTCTAGAGACTTTTTTTCTTGTTATTAGGAAGGGTTTTATTCTTATCTGAGCGTCATTGCATTCAGCTGAAAATGATTCTTCCACATAATTTGTCCCCTTTCTCATCATTCTCCTCAAGAAATAAGGCATTAATGTTGCTTTTAGTGGATAAGCTGTCGCTTCATCACCATTTACCTTTATTACCAGACTTAATTCAATACTCTTGCCTTTGAGAATTCTTGTTAAATCATATTTTAGGAATCTGTTGTTCAACTCTTCAATTTCATAAGCCAGAATCTGCGTTGTCTTATTTATTATTGGAATGTCAACTTCAATAAATCTTTTCTTTTTTGCTTTTTGTGCCATTTTATTCTAACTGAAGCCTCCCTGCTCTTATCCCTTTCTTTTGATAACGGATTTTTTTACAAACAGAACAAGTGTAAATTATGTTTGTTTTCTTGTTTGTTTTCGTCTTTCTTTTGAATTTGCTAACTGCGGGTTTGCTTCCCCATTTTCCCTTATTTCCTATTCCCCTTCCCAAACCTCGCTTTTTTGATCTTTCAATTCCCCCTCTTCTTAATGTTCCTCTTTTTGCTCCCGAAGAGACCTGGCTAATTTTCTGCTCGGTTTTCTTTTTACAGTGCGGACAATATCTGTTTGTTTTTCTAGGTAATTTCATTATTCATATTCAGGTGGGAATGGGTTTTTAAAGTTATGGTCCCACAGTTATAATATGCGGGTCATGTTTGGTAAAGGTAGACAGAGAGAATTTCTAAAGAGTGTTTTGATTAATGCAAATTCTCCTTCCTTAAGAGAATTGTCTAGAAGGCTTGGCGTCTCTTACTCCACCCTTAAGAATTATTATGTTGAAGCTCGTTTTTTGCCCGAGAATTTATTTAACGATCTTTGCAGTATTTCTGGAATTTCAAAGAAGAAGCTTAATGTCAAATTAGTGGGAGATAATTGGGGGCAAGTTAAGGGTGGGAAGAAAAGCAAACGAGTAGTCTTAGGATAATATGACCCCGCCAAGAATCGGACTTGGGTTTCTTCCATTTTGAGATTCTAAAAGATCTCGAGATGTTCTCGAAGCGTCTCGAACACGTCAAGGAAGCGTCTTAGCCACTGGACTACAGGGTCCTCCTATTTTTATCATTTTTCTTAATCTTTTAGCCTTTTTATTACTAACTAAATAACTAACTTAGTAACTTATTAAGAAACATTTATATATTGAAAAATACATTTTTTGTTAGTAAAAGGGTGAAAAAAGGTAAATAGGCTTTATGAAAAAATATTTGCTTCTTGTAGAAGATGAAAAGCTTTGGGAAAAATTTAAACTTATTATTGACAAAGACATTAATTCTGAAATTATTGAACTCATAAAGGCCAAAATTATAAAAGAAGGGAGGGGAGATAAAAAATGATTCTTAAATATAATGGTGTAAATAAAAGGGCGCAGGTAACAGTTTTTGTTATAGTGGCGATTGTTGTCGTTGTTGCAGTTTTAGGATTTTTATTTTTGCGGGGAAACATCAGTTTTGGAAGTGGAGTACCTGCAAGTTTAGAGCCCGCTTATAATTATTTTTTGAATTGTTTAGAGGCTGATACCGACTCAGGAGTAGATATACTTGGGAGTCAAGGGGGATATATATACACTGAAGAACTGATTTTTGATCCGGGATCTAGCTATATGCCTTTTTCATCGGAATTGAATTTTTTAGGCAATCCTGTCCCTTATTGGTATTATGTTTCTGGTAATGGAATACAAAAAGAACAAATTCCAAGCAGAAATTTAATGGAAGAACATCTTGCGAAATTTGTGGAAGACAAAATAAAATCCTGTGATTTTAATGTTCTAGCGGAAGAGGGCTATGTAGTAGAGGCAGCCTATACTGTTAATGAACCTAAGGCCAGCGTACAAATAGGTGATAGCAGTGTTGAAGTGGCTTTAGATTTTCCATTAGTAATCTCTAAATCTGGAGAGAGCGCAACAGTTAGAAGTCATAATGTAAAAGTCAATTCACAGTTGGGGAAGTTTTACGACGTAGCAAGAGAGATATATAGTTACGAGCAGGACTCTTTGTTCCTTGAAAATTATGGTGTTGATACGTTAAATGCTTACGCCCCTGTTACGGGAGTTGATATTTCATGCTCTCCCAAGATATGGGCGGCTGAGAACATTTCAAGTGAATTAAGAAAGGGAATAGAAGAAAATACCCTATCATTGAAAACTGAGGCCGGAGATTATAATCTTAAGGATAAAGAAAGAGAGTATTTCGTTGTTCCTATAAATTCTAAAGGGGCTAATGTTCAGTTTATAAGTTTAGCAGATTGGCCTTATACTTTTGAAGTTGAGCCAAGTGAAGGGAATTTATTGGTTGCCTCTCCTGTTGGAAATCAGCCAGGTTTAGGTGTGCTAGGGTTTTGTTATGTTGCATATCATTACGTATATAATGTCAGATATCCGGTACTAGTTCAAATTTATAGCGAAGGTGGTGAAGAAGTTTTCCAGTTCCCAATGGCTGTTTTAATTCAGGGCAATAAACCTAGACAATCGCTTAACGGAACAGCTGTTGATTTAGGTTTGCCGGAACTATGCCAGTATAAAGTACAAGATGTTCAAGTAAGTGTTTATGATTCTTCATTGACGCCTGTTGATGCAGATATTTTCTTTGAGTGTCTTGATACACAATGTCCTATTGGAAAAACAACTGATGGCAAGCTTTCAGCTAAATTCCCGCAATGTGTTAACGGATTTATTTCAGCTAAGGCAAAAGGATATGTGAATAGCAGATACATTATTTCTACAACTAAGGAATCCCAAGCTGAAATGATTCTTGATAAATCTTATGAAAAAGAAATTGTGTTAAGAAAGGACGGACAGATATTTACTGGCAATGCAGTTGTTAGCTTTATTGATAAAGAAGGAAGAAGAACAAAAACTATTTATTATCCCGAACAAAAAACTGTTGAGTTGAGTGAGGGAGCTTACAATATTGTTGTTAATACTTTTTCAGAATCAACTTTGAAGTTACAGGCTACAACTCAGGAATATTGTGTTGATGTTCCTAAGGGGGGTATAGGTTCTTTGTTTGGAGCTAGTGAGAAGCAATGCTACACAACACAAGTTCCGGAACAAACTTTAACCTCTGCTTTATCCGGTGGAGGAAAAACAAATTATTTTGTTTTAGAATCAGAATTGAAAAACTCCAATTTAGTTGAAATGAATTTTCAGTCTTTGCCATTACCTGTTAACTTAGAACAGTTACAACAAAATTATAATCTGCTTGATGCGAATAATCTGGAGGTTATGTTTAGATGAAAGAGTGCTTAGTTAGCGAGAATGTTAAGGGAGTAATGAATAATGAACATCCAATAAATCATATGAAAAAAGGGTTTAATTTGATTTTATTTTTGAAATTTACATTATTAATTGGAATTATCTTAATTTTAAGCATTGATCTGAGTGTTGTTTCGGCTTATTCGTCATCTGTTGTTCAATCAACTTCCACAAGTTTAAGTGCAAGTAGTTTAAGCGGAAGTAGATTTAGCTCTTCAAGCTCATACATAAGTTCTTCTAATGTTTATGGGTATGATAGATTTCCTTCTGCAAGTTATTTAAGCGGGCAGGGAATAGGTCTTTATGGGTCTATGGCTAGGGATCAGTGTGGTGCCGGGAATGGAACCGACTTTTTAGTTCAAATTGCCCCTTTTGGATGCTCGCCAAGCGTAGTGAGAAGTGATTTGCTTGAGGAGCAAAACGTTCCGGTCTTTTGTCAATTAGCCGCCACTAAATTAAATCCTTTAATTGATGTAGAGGCTATAGATTCTATAACTTTTTCAAGCGGAAGTGTTGGTGGCGGTAGTGCTAGTAATCAGTATTTATCGGGAGTAGGTTTTCATCCCGCAAGAGCCGCCTTGAGTAGAGGCAGCAGTACTTTGTTGAATTCTCCCGTTCTTTCTAATATTGGTTATGCAGTTATTGTCCTGAAAAGACAGCCTAATGAACAAGCCATGCCAGATTCTGTTAGGGGAAATTTAACGGCCGTTTTAAGATATGATCTAAAAAATTCATTTGGCATAGGGAATAGTGAATTCATTTTGCCAGTGATGGATGATGTTGAGTGGAACAATAATTACAACAGATATGAATTTTGGCAAGGGAAGGGATTCCTAAGAGCTGAAGATTTGGACGAAAATTCGGCAACTATTACTTTGTATCAGGGAAAAGATAATGTTTTAGAAAGTGTTCGTTTAACTACTGGAACTACAGGATCTGGTGGGGAAAGTTCAAGAGATTTATATTTGCCAGGATTTTATTGTCTTGCTAAGTTAAATGTTAAGTTATTAGGCATTCAAAATCCAGACACGATAGCTAAAATTAAAGTAGATGATGATTATTTTGATTTAAGCGCGGGCCAGAGATTCTTGGATAACAGATGTTCCGTGTCAAAGATTATAAAAAATGGCGCTTCACAAGAAGTCTCAATAAATTGCAGAGAGGATGACAAGTCAACATTGCTTAAGTTTAGCATCTCTCCAAAGGTAAGTCTACTGATTAATGATAGTTTAAAAGAAAAAATTAGTGTTGGGGATTATTTGTATGATTCTGCAGATGGTAAGAGTTTTGTTTACTTAACAAACTTAGATAAAGATGGTAAGGGCAAGATTTTTGCCTCTTTAGGAACTTCAACAACAAAAGTTTCCAATATTTACTCTTTCACTACTTATAATACACTCAGAGTTAGCGATAGAGTAAAGATTGCTTTTGGTGAGAAAAATAAGATTTTTGAAGGCGGTAGAGTGGAAATTGTTGATTTTTCTGAAGATGTAATCGACCAGTCATTTTTTGGTTTAAGTGATTACGGAAATGAAATTGAAAGATACTCTGTGGACTTTGAAGATAATTTTGCTAAATCAATAAGCGATTACCGACAAGTCTCCAGCCAGTTTAGGGAAGAGAAAATTTATCCGGCCATTGAAGATTCAGAGACTTATGGTGAGAAGTCTTTATTTTCTGGAGCAATGCAATTAGCCGATCCAACTAGAAAATATCAAACAAGGAATGATTTATTGAATGAATTGATAACTAATTATCCAACCTCTACTTATTCAGACCAAGCTAAAGAAATATTAAATAATGAATTATCTTCTTCAGACACTTCAGTAAGGGGAGTTTTAATTAACGGGCGGGTAAGATTAATTTCCTTTAAGGGTATAGAGGAACCTTCAACAGATGAATATAGTGCACAAGTTGTTGTCGATAAACAGTCTACTGGTGAAAGGGAGATAGTTACGCTAACTAAGAATGTTCCAAGCGTTTTGTTTTCAAGCTCCGATAAAGGTGGAGAATCCATTGAGTTAAAAAAATTAGATGATACTCGCGCCACTGTTGATTATTCATTTAGAGATGAAAGAGGAAATGTCAGAAGTGGAACAACAATTGTTAATCTAAGAGAAGCAAGAACAGTTTTAGGGTATAGAATTTATCTCAATGAAATTAATCTGAAGAAAGTTGCTAAGGTGGCTGTAAGTCCTAACTTCCAGGATTCATTTAGTCAGACTCAATTTTCTTACCAAGTTGATATAGAAAAAAGAGCGGTTCAGTTAACTCCAGACAAAATAGATTCAAAAATAAAAACCTTAAATGAGACAATAAAAACTTTAGAAGATGTTAATGAAAATCTTGGAAGTGTTGTTAAAGGATTTAAGGCTGCCTGTTTGGCTACTACAGGATATTTAACAGTAAAGAATTTATTCGAGAATTGGAATTCGGGAAAAGCAATTGCAAGGCAGGATGTAATGCGTGGCGATGGAGGATGGTTTAATTTTTGTCAGCTCGAATCTGAAAAAACTGGCGTCAGTATTGATACCTGCTTAAGAGATCATAATAGTGATATTGAGCGTGATGTTAATAATTATGCAACTATAATAGAAAATCAGAACAATGTTATAAAAGTCGTTAATGAAAAATATAAGGATGATAAAACTGACGCTGCTGTTAAAGAATACAGACAGCAGATAATCTCTAAAGTGCGTGCTTATACTGGAGAGATAAAAGATAGCGTGGGTAATAGTATAAATAAAGAAAATCTAATAAGTGCTTTGGAGCAAGAGACCTCAATTGTTAACTTAAGGGATTTTGAAAGAAATTTAATTATTTCGGATGCTGACTTGAGCAGTAATATAAAAGAGGCTAATAAGAAGGTATTTGCAGATAGCGCTTCAGATATGCTGAAAGTTTATGAAGCGGATAAACAAAGGGATTCAATTGAGTCTCAGCTTAGGGCTGACGGATTAAATGGAATTACAACAGAAGTTTATGGAAGCAAAGATGCAATTCAAGGAATTTATGGTGGGGGGGTAGCGGGTGAAGGAAATAAATATAGAATTAACTCAGGTGAACTAGTTCAAAGTATTTCATTTAACGGAAAAGATTTAATCTTAGTTTTAATTCCTGTAACTTCTACAAGCAACGTTTACAAAATAAAAGACATTTATGATAAGAATTTAGTAAAAAAATTAGACGTTAATAAATTAGAAGACAAAAAGGTAATTGATTCAGTTAATGAAAGATTTACAAGTTTCAGAAAATATGATGAGTTTAGTTATAAAAATTCTTACAAATCCCCTCAAGTAAGATATTATGAAACAGCCCCTTACAAAGGTCTTCCTTCTGTTGTTCCTTTTGATTTAAATGATGGGTGGTATGCAGCCACAAGACAAATTTTAGCCACTCCAGCAAGCGGATTTTTAGGCGGAGGAAGCAAAGCTACTGCGCCATTCGACGAATCTGGAAGAGTAAACAGTTTATGGATTTGCAATGTTGGAAAGAATGGAAAAGAGGAATTTTCAAGTGGATTTGGGGACGATATTTGCGAGCAAGTTAATGTGGGTATAGGGCAGGAAGCAGCGTTCCCCGGACTAGATTCTGGCAAGGCGAAGTCAATTGTTACACAAGGAGTAAAAGCAATTGAGGAAGCCTCAAGGCAATACAAGTCGGGAGTTAAGAGTGTGAGAATTAATGGAAGAAATATTCCTGTTGGCAATCCTGCAGCGAATATTCCTCAAGTTCAATGTCAAGACTTTATGTCCCCTGATGATTGTTATACAATGTTTAATGTTTGCGATCCTGTTGTTTGCCCTTCTTCAAGATGTGATTTAGGTGGAAAATATCAAGTCGATAATGTTATACAATCCGGAATTATAGGAAGTGTGGCTTTATGTTTGCCTAACGCAAACGAGGGAATTGCAGTTCCAATTTGTTTATCTGGAGTTCATGCTGGTATTGATGGCTTAAACTCCGTTTTGAAAAATTACCGAGCTTGTTTACAAGAGCAGTTAGCTACTGGGAAGACTACCGCATTGTGCGACGAATTGCACAGTATTTACATGTGTGAATTTTTCTGGAGAGAAGCAACACCTGCCGCAGGATATGCAATACCTCAATTACTTGGGGCTGTTGGAGGCAATAAAGGGGGTGGGGGAGAGTATATGAATTCACAGGCTGCCTGGCAGAACGCTCAAGGAACTGTTGATTATATTACAAATTATTATGCTGCTGATTCATATACTGCCTTTAAAGCTCGTTCTACAGATGAGGTTGGCAGTGCTTTATGTAAAAATTTTGCCTCAGCCCTATATCCTTCTGGAGGAGATTTGCTTGGAAATTTAATAGAGCCCGACTCGCCTAGTCAGTACCATGCCTGGTTTGATGAAATTCCATTTACTACAGCTACAGTTCCACCAACATCACAGTATAAAGTATTTTATCATATCTATGCAGGAAAAGATATTGGAGCAACCTATAGTGTTTACTTAAAATCTCCTGAAGGTTCAAGTTTCTTCCAGACCGCTCCAACATTTTTGGTTGATACGGGATATATTTCACGAGGAGAAATCGCCTCTCAAACAAGAGACTTTACTGCTACTTCAGGATATAAGAAATTGTGTGTAAGAGTTAATAATGAGGAAGAGTGTGATTTCAAACAAGTTACTACTGAGTTTGCTTTAGATTATTTGAAGGATAAATATATTCAAGAGCAGGCTACAAGCACTAACATAAGAACAAATTCAGAGTGCGTTTCAGGGACGCCTAGTCTCTACTCATTGGCAACGCCTAATATTCAGGAGGGAGTTTCAGAGACGCTAAATCCTGAATTGTATAATTATGGAATTGTAAGAATTTGTGCTACTGATAATCCTGGAGTAGGTACTGACTCCTTTGTTAATACAAAACAATCTAGATGGGTTGAAGTTGGAAGCTGTGATGACGGAAAAGGAAAAGTAAAGTGCTGGCTTGATACAAGAAGTGTCAGAGAGAACATACAAGGTGAGGGAATAAGAAATTCAACTTTGAGCGATGTTACTGATAATTATTTAGATGTTCTCAAAGGAGAGGCAGGATTTTTGACAGAGGCTGGAGGAAATGAAGCTATAGGAAAGATAAGAAATCAAGGCGACTCTACAGAAAAAATAAGAATGATAAATGAAGTTTATGATAAAGTTATTTTCACAAATCAAAAAGCTGAGTTGATATTCTTAAGGGCGGAAGCTTACGCTCAAATTGCTTTAGATAAATTCAGATTTTTGCAAGAAAAAGTTGCAGAAAAAAAGGTTCCAACATATTCTGCTCCGGATAATATGAAACTAAAAAAGGCAATTCCTGCAAATGACTGGCCTAGTTGTCAAACTGCTTGTGATACTGCTGCCCAGGAATTTGGAAAAATTAATGGTTGTGATAGAAGCACTTGCGAAAATAATGATTATGGAAAAGAGTGTGTCTTTGAGTCTGGGTATTGTATGGAAAAAGAAGTTGAAGTGACAAGCACTGGCACAACAAGTTCTGGAAGTGGGGGTATTCCTATAGGCGAATTTTATAATGTAAAATATGATTACTTTAATAGAAGTTGGGATTCTAATTGGAATTATTATATTGCCAATTCTATTTCAGATAATTCTCCGCTTTTGATGACCGACTTAAATGATGCAAAACTCGTTTGCCCAAGGTTTAATACTCTAAGTAACAAGGAAAAAAGAATTTTTTGGGCGTATTTTTTTCAGGCTCTAGCAGGTTCTGAAAGCAATTTGAATTTAGTTTCTTATAATCCTTCAGATGCTGGTGGGGGAAGCTGGGGGTTGTTGCAGGTTTCTTACCCAGATAAAGATAGATATGGGTGTAATTTTAATGCAAATGCAGATAATACTAAAGATACAAAAGATTTATCGAGAACTATTTTTGATCCTAAAAACAATTTGGAATGCGGAGTTAAAATAATGGAAAAGAGATTAGCTCTGATTGGCAATAATTTTTTTACTAATGGAAATGCAGCTTCAGGGTATTGGAGAGATTTAGACCGGAGAAGTGCGGGCTATAAAGAAAGATTTAGCAAGCATATGGCAAGTAATCTACCTTCTTTCTGCACTATTGATTTAAGTGTGACAAATGAGGTAAGTAGTGGAAGTGAAGTTGCTCCTGAAGATGAAGATTATTTTGTGGCTGATAGCACTGGTGAAAGTGGGGGGAGTGTAAGTGGTGCGAGTCCGGAAACAGCTTATTTAAACGTTGGGGATAGTTTTTTTAGTAATAAAATACCTGAATCAGAGGTTGTACACCTAACATTTAGGGGAGCATTTTTTGGCATCTTGGGTTTTGATGATGAAGTTTACGTTAAGTGGGTTTTTGGGCAAGGGGTTCAGATGATAATAAGGCCCAATGGAGATAAAATTTTTGAAAGTGATGTTGGTTATCTCGAGGGAATAGATAATTCTCAGGATGGAAGAGAGATAATTATTTATTCTAAAGAACATGCAGTATTTACCCAAGATAAGAATGAGAAACTTAAAAAGATAGATCCAAGAAATCTTGAAGAAATTAAGAATTTGTTTAATTCAAAAACTCCTGCTGAATTCTCTTTAAGGATATGGGATCTTTCTAAAGGGAATTATGTTTCTGTAAATGGCCTTGAAGACATTGATTCCTTACCCAAAGTAAACAAGGCAATTTACGGATCTGAAGTTGCTCCTGAAGATGAAGATTATTTTGTGGCTGATTTTGTTGTAAAATGAGGCAAATATTAAATTCAATTATAAATAGTGCAAGTACAAATCTATGTTCCTAATCCCAAGATTTTTATACTAACGATTTTCTCTTTTTATATGCGGGAGTGCCGGAGTGGTCAAACGGACGAGATTTAGGCTCTCGGGGCTTAGTGCCTACTTAGGTTCGAATCCTAACCCCCGCATTTATATTTTTCTTAAGAATTATTTCTCTTTCTTCTTTTTGTTTTCAGCCTCTTTCATTTTAAGTTTGTCTTCCAAACCTAATTTGTCTATAAGTTCTTTGTATCTATTACGAATTGTTACTTCTGTAATTCCTGCAACATCGGCGACTTCTCTTTGAGTTTTTTTCTCGTCATTCATTAATGCTGCAACATACAAAGCTGCTGCTGCAATTCCGGCAGGACCTCTTCCCGAAGTTAATTCGGATGTATCTGCTTTTTTCAAAACTTTAAGAGCATCATTTTGTGTTTTTGGAGAAAGTTTTAGGATCGATGAGAATCTTGAGATGTAGTCTTTAGGAGAACTTTGTGCAACTTTAATTCCAAGTTTTCTTATAATGAATCTATACGTACGCCCTATTTCTTTTCTTTCCACATCTGAAGCGGTAGCAATTTCATCTAAAGTTCTTGGAATGTTATATGAACGGCAGGCAGCATATATACAGGCTGCAATTACAGACTCCATACTTCTTCCTCTCACTAATCCACGTTGCAATACATAATTGTAAATTCTTGAAGCTTCATCCCTTATTACATTTGGAAGATTTAAGTAGGAGGCTACGACTCGTAATTCGGCCATAGCTAAACGCAAATTTCTTTCAATGCTTGTTGACACTCGCTCTTGCCATTTTTTAAGTCTTAGAAATTTTCTTGTTTGTCCTGGCTCTAGTTTATATATATCAGAAATTTCTCCAACATTTGTTGTAAGACCTTTATCGAATTTTTGCATTGACATAGGCGCTCCGCCTCTGCCTTTTTTTTCAGATTTGTCGAATTTACCATGCAAGTCCTGGCCAGTATCTACCATTTTTTCTTCTACAACCAAGCCACAATCATTGCAAATAACTTCACCTATTGCTTCATCATATGTAAGATTTATGCTATCGCACTCCGGACAACGTTTTACAAAGGCCATTTTAGAATTTCATGTAATCCTTATTTAAGTCTATCGTAAGCTTTATAAAGGTTTTGTATATTTAAACCTTTCGATTTTCTCCCTTGTGAAGTGGTGAAAAAATTTAAAAATTAAACTAAAGTACTTTTAGCATGTTTAAATCTATAAGATCCTATTTTACCCGTGTGGGAAATTATTATAGAACTTTATTTGATATAGTTGATAATAGTTTTTCTATGATGGTTTTAAGAGGTTTTTTCGATAGTAGATCAGAAAGGGGAAGGTATAGGAACTTGGAAGAGGCGGTTAGATCTTAGTTTATTAATTTATTTTGCCGATTAATTCCTTACTCTATAAGAATTCCATTGACAACACCTTGCTGGCTTGGGCGAGAGGTTATTCTAACTTTTTCTCCCGCTGTTGTTTCAACAATTGTACCCTTTGTTATTATATTCTGTCTTGCTAAGAATCTGTTTGAAGGGGTTTCGAGAACGTTTTTTATTTCACCCTTTTTAGTTTTTGGATTTTTCCCTTTGCTTATGGTTATATTGACTAATTTTGCATTAAGCATTACAGTCTTTATATTACCGCCAAGAGTTCTTTGTTTTTTTCTTTTATCTTTTTCACTAAGTTTGACAATTCTTGCCTGGCCTGCTGTTTCATAAGGCTTCTTTTTTCTATGTGCCTTATATCTCCCACCAGATACTTTTCTTCCCAGTTTCATAATATAGAGGTTTGTTTTTTGTTTAAAAATGTTTGCTTTATGATGTGTTATTTTTTATAAAACACCGGGTTATAATTAATCACCTCTTTTATAATTGAGCTTTTATCT
>Ga0209542_10001405_pt1 | contig 56560 bp, 70 predicted proteins | sample RifCSPhighO2_01_FD_184028 | JGI IMG/M metagenome (GOLD analysis project Ga0209542, IMG submission 184028) | Soil microbial communities from Rifle, Colorado - Rifle CSP2_plank highO2_0.1 (SPAdes) (version 2) | ecosystem: Environmental > Terrestrial > Deep subsurface > Rock core/Sediment ... | reverse complement strand
ATGTTCAAATTTCAAAAACTGTTTTGGATTTATAATTTTGGTCATTTGAATTTGTTTAGAATTTCGTGCTTAGTGCTTCGGATTTACTTTAGTTCCTGTTCTATCTGCATCAGACGGTTATACTTCGCGACCCGTTCGCCGCGAGCGACGGACCCGGCTTTAATGTAATCCGCCCCGACGCCAACCGCCAAATCCGCGATGAAGTCATCTATGGTCTCGCCAGCTCGATGCGAAACGATAGTTTTATATTTATTCTCCTGAGCCAGTTTTACGGTCGCTAGGGTTTCTGTAACTGTTCCAACCTGATTGGGTTTGATGATTACGGCATTGGCAACTCCCATCTTGATTCCTTTTTGAAGCCGATTTTTTTGAGTGACAAACAAATCATCACCTACTATCATCAGTTCATCTGGCATCCGGTCCTGCAGGGCCTTCCAGTCATCCCAGCTTTCTTCAGCCAAGGGATCCTCAAGGGACATGATTGGATAATTCTCAGTCCACTCTTTCAGTAAGGAAGTGAACCGTTCGGCTGAAAGCGAAGCGTGATCGGCAGATAGAACATATTGCTGATCTGAAGCCTGGTAAAATTCCGAGGCGGCGATATCCAAAGCTAACCCTACGTCTTTGCCGGGTTCATAACCGGCCTTTCTAGCCGCTTCCATAAGGAAATCCAAAGCCTGCCGGTTGGATTCAACCTTGGGCGATTCAGCTCCTTCGTTACCTACGTTCGTTCCCAAGCCTCTGCCTCCCAAGATATCCTTGAGGCTGTAAAAGATTTCTGAAGCCATCCTTACTGATTCAGTAATCATGTCCCGTTTCGGCACAATCATGAATTCCTGGATATTGAGGTTGGTATCGCCGTGCAGCCCCCCTTCAATCATAACCATCATGGGCTTGGGTAGCTTTAATCGCCTATTTTTGTGCATTGATGCCAGATATTTGTAAACTGGAACTCTTTTGGCCGCGGCCGCGGCTTTCACTACCGCCCCTGAGACTCCCAATATGGCATTTGCCCCCAATTTGGACTTGTTAGGAGTTCCGTCGAGATTAATCATGGTTTCATCTATAACTCTCTGGCCAAAGACATCCATGCCCTTAAGTTTCTTGGCCAGAACCTGGTTGATATGACTGACAGCGCGAATCACGCCCAGGCCGCCAAAGGCCGAACCCCCATCGCGCAGCTCCAAAGCTTCCGCTTTGCCCGTGGACGCGCCAGAAGGCACGCCGAAAGTTCCTCGGGCGGTCCCGGCTTCAACCGTCACTTCCACTGTCGGGTTGCCGCGGGAGTCTAAAATCTGCCGGGCAGTGATATTTTTGATTGCAACTTTAGGCATATTATTTGCTTTCCAAAGCTTTAATTGCGGGCAGTTTCCTGCCGGCTAAAAATTCGAGCATAGCGCCGCCGCCGGTAGAGATATGGTCAACGAACTCGCTTGCCTTGACCTGGTCAAACAATTCTACTGTTTCCCCGCCCCCGATCACCCCAAACGCCGGACCTTTGGCACGGGAAGCGAACACCTGGGCCAGGGCCCGGCTGCCAGTAGCGAATTTCGGGGTTTCAAACAGCCCAAATGGGCCGTTCCACACCAGGGTCCTGGCTGTCTTTATGTATTTTGAATATTTCCCGATTGTTTCCGGCCCGATGTCATAGATTATATCATCCGGCTGGATTTGGTCGAGCCGCACCACCCGCGCCTCGCTGTTTTCATCCTTGGCCACTACCACATCCACGGGCAGGATAATTTTATCTTTATGATTGCGTAAAATGTGCCGGGCTGACTGGGTATCTGAAACTCTCGATTGGCCCACTTCAAAACCCCGGGCTTTGAGGAAGGTGTTCGCCGACGCCCCGCCGACCAAAACATGCTGGACGTGTTTGCTTAAAAACTCAATGACCTCGACCTTATCTTCAACCTTGGCCCCGCCGACCATGAAGATGAATGGCGCCATGGGCGCGCGGATAATCCGGCCGAGGACCTCTATTTCTTTCAGAAAATTAATGCCCGCGTACGATGGCAATTTTTCGGCAAGCCCGAAAGTTGAAGCTTCCTGGCGGTGCGCCACGGAAAAGGCGTCATTGACAAACACGTCCCCAAAAGCAGCCAAAATTTCCGCGAATTTCTCATCATTGTCCTGGTTGCTCGGATAAAACCGGACATTTTCCAAAAACAAAATTGAGCCATCCGGAATGTCATGGCTCATACCTGACAAATCTTGTTTGGTAATATCATCCGCGGCGAAGGTTACCTTCGCCTTGACCAATTCCCCCAATCTTTCAGCCACGGAGGCCAAACTAAACTGCTGGTCCCAGCCCTTGGGGCGGCCGAGGTGGGAAACAATGATGATCTTCGCCTTTTCCTTTATCAGATAGTTCAACGTGGGCAAAACGTTGCGGATGCGGGTATCATCCATAATTCGGCCATTTTCAACGGGCACATCAAACCCGGCTCGGACAATGACGCGCCTGCCAGTAACTTTTACGGATTGGATGCTTTTGATCATTACTCTTTCCCTATCAATATCGCCTGCTCCACGAAGCGGTTGGCGTAGCCGAATTCATTGTCATACCAGGCCACGACCTTGACCATGTCCCCGTCCACGACCTGCGTGAGGCTCAAATCAACGATGGCCGAGTGCGGGTTGCCAATGATATCAGTAGACACAATCTGCTCATCCGTCACCTGCAGGACATTCTGCCACATGGGGTGCTTGGCCATTTCAATGAAAGCAGTGTTCACTTCTTCTGCTGTAACTTTCTTGTTTAAAATAAAGGTAAAATCCGACAACGAACCCACAGGGGTCGGGACCCGGTACGCCATAGCCATCAGCCGCCCTTTCAGTTCCGGGATAGCCTCAGTTGTGGCAATGGAAGCCCCGCTGCTGGTCGGAATGATATTTTCCGCGGCCGCGCGGGCCCGGCGCAGGTCATTGGATTTCCCCCCTGGGGGCGGGCCATCAACCAAATTCTGCTCGGCCGTGTACGAATGGATAGTCGACATCATCATTTTTTTGACGCCAAATTTAGCATGCATCACGGCAATCACAGGCGTGATGCAGTTGGTCGTGCAGGAAGCGCTGGAAATGACTTTCTGACCCGAGTATTTTTCATGGTTAACGCCGATAATGAACGTGGGGGTAACGCCTTCGTCTTTGGCGGGAGCGGAAATTATGACTTTCTTGGCGCCAGCTTTCAGGTGCGCGCTGGCCAGTTCCGTGGTGATGAAGCGGCCCGTGGATTCCAGGACCACATCCACATTCAAATCCTGCCACGGCAGGACGCCTGGATCTTTTTCCGAAAATACCGGATATTTTTTGCCCGCCCCGACCGAAGCGTCGGGGCCGTCATGTACTATGATATTGCCCGCGGACAGGATTACCGGGTTGGCTTTTTCCTTTTTATCATCCGAAGACACCGCTCTTTCATAAGGGCCATACGAAGAATCATAGCGCAGCAAATGCGCCAGGATGGCCGGATTAGTGAGGTCATTGATGGCCACCACTTCCAGTTCGGGCTTGGTCAGGGCAATCTTAAAGGCGCTACGCCCGATGCGGCCAAACCCGTTGATGGCAATCCGTATCTTCTGCATATGTTACCTTGCGAAGCTTAATAGGAACACGGAGACGAACAAACCCCAGAGCAGGAAAATCACGAACTCATCCGGGTCGCTGAAATGGAAATGATGGTGGAGTTTTTTGCCGGTTTTTTTCATTGGTTTTTAATTAATTGTCTTATTTTTTTGCTTTGCCATTGGCCCGCAGGACGCGGATTTTTTCCTCGGCCTTGGCCGATAGAGCATCCGTGGCGGGAATCAAAATTTTGCGCGGGTCATAAGTTTCCGGGTGTTTTTTCAGGTTGCTCCGCAGGGCTTTGTTAAAAGCCACGCGCAAGTCAGTATCAATATTAAAAATCGCCACGCCGTGTTTAATTGCTTGCCGCAGCTGCGAATCCCCAACCCCCGAAGCCCCGTGCAAGACCAGCGGAATTTTAACTTTCTGCCGGATGGCTTTGAGCCGCTTCATGTCGACATGTTCTTTCAGAGTACTTAGGACTTTCTTTATCCGCGGGTCAACAGGAATGCCATGGAAAGTCCCGACGGCCACAGCCAGGGTATCGATGCCGGTTTTTGCCACAAATTCTGCGGCCTCATCCGGGTCAGTCATCAAATCTTCTCCGCTTTTGACATTTTGCCAGTCCTCATTGCCCAGCAAGCGGCCGAGCTCGGCCTGCACCCACACGCCATGCTTGTGTCCGTAAGAAACCACGGCCCGGGTCAATTTCAGGTTTTCCTTATACGGCAAGTGTGAGGCATCAATCATGACTGATGAGTACCCCAGGTTCATAAGTTTTTTAAGAAGCGCGAAATCATGGCAATGGTCCTGGTGCAGGGCAATCGGCACTTTCGCCTCGCGGGCCATAGTCTTGATTAACCCGACCAACTCCTCCATCCCGGCGTATTCCAGCGCCCCGACCGAAGTCTGGATGATGATTGGGGCTTTTTGCCTCTCGGCCGCCCGAATAATCCCCTGGGTCATTTCCAAATCGGAAGTGTTAAAAGCCGGTAAGGCATATTTGCCCAGCATTTTCCGGTTTACAATTTTACCAATGTGCACTAGCATTTAAAACCTTATCCCGGCCTTAAATATTTCCATTAACGTCGGCAATTTGGGATTGCCAACCTTGGGCTTGCAAACCGCGTACACCAATTTGTATTCACAGTTAAAGTTTTTTGCTGTAGTCGCAGTCAATCCGCGCCACATAATGATGCCTAGAATCACGATTACCGCCAAGATTATTCGGTGCCGCATTTTTCTCCTTATGTACATATAATTATTTTATAATTTGGGCAATCGTTACTCAATGAACTTGAGGGTTGCAAGGATGCCTTCTATGTCTGCCAAGTACCCGGCGGAAAAAACGTAAACCCGGCCCTGATTTTTTATTTCATAGTTGAGGCCGTCATAGACCGTCGGACCACCAAGGTAAACTGTGAAACTGAGGCCGTTGATTACCTGTAGGCTGTCCGTATTCGGCAGGGCTTTGTCCATATAGGATTTATTGGAGAAAAACATGTCCCCGCTCAGGCCCTCGGTAAAATCCGGGGACGCGAACAGCGCCCGGGTCTTGTCTGAAATGAAAGTCAAGCGCAGGGAATCTCCGGCTGCCTTCTTTTCGACTTTCCAATCCTTCGGAATTTGCAGCTCAAACCCATACTCTTCATTCCGGTAGGTTTTTAGTCCCACTGCCTCTTGGGCCCCCTTAAACTTAAATGTTTCAGCAATGGCAGTCAGCCTTTGCCAAACATTACCGTCATCCACTTCGCCCACCGCGCCCGGCTCAAAATTGCCCATGTTGGCAGTACCTAATGTCAGGCTAATTTCGTAGCAATTCCCATCTTTGAATGTCCGATACAGGCGGGTCTGGTATCGGGTTCCGAGCGCAGCCCCATCGGTTTCTGATTCATGGAACACCACACCATTGATGGTTTTGGTAACTGTAGCGCGCTCACAAGGTCCCTGGGAGCTCTCTGTTTGAACTGCCACGGTTGCGAGGGCTGAACTGAAATTTGTGTCCGGATAAAGCGCTTTGGGAATGGAAATGCTTACCGCTGTCTGCCCCGGGTTTTTGAAATAATTCGCGCCAGCCCCCGAATCATCCGGTAAATAATTCTTTTCATATGAAATCTGGAAACCGTACTCGCTGTTTTGGTAAGTAATCAGGGATTCTGCCGAATCCTGGTGGATTGGCAGCACGGGGGCTTCGGCAGTCCGGTCGCGGACTTCGACATAATAAAGCACGCTGACTGCCGCAGCCAGGGCCACGGCAATGAAGGTATAACCTAAAACTTTATGTTTCATAGTAACGCTCCTTAAATACTTAATACTTTACCCGCTGCTATATTTCCCTGGCCCGAAACTTCGGGTGGGTTTTCAAGTAACGCTCAATCTGCGCTTTGGTGCGCAGCCCCTGGTGGGGGCCAATAAACTGGACCACGCTGCCGCCATTGATTGTGCCCCAGGCCATGGCTTCCGGCACGCTTCGCCCATAGAATAAGGCAGCCGTGAAAGCCGTACCATACGCATCCCCAGCTCCGGTCGCTTCAACATGCGGACCGGTAAATTCATCCAGGTACCAAACTTTGCTGCCATCGGAGGCGTAGGACCCGTCACGACCATCCGTGACCACGGCAATCTTGGCCCCGAGCCTGTGCATGCCATCAAGAAGGGTTTTGACATTCCTGGTCTGATGGCCCAACACCATTTGCACCTCTTCCCGGTTCAGAAACAAAACTTCCGTGCGCCTATAGATGCCCTTTAGTTTTCTGGTACCCATGCGCATTTGGAAAGTGCCCGGATTAAACGATAGCTTCCTTCTTGAGTTTTTGCGCAGAAACTTTTCAAATTCAACATGGAACTTGTCCGTACCCGCGGCCATGGAAGAAAAATATACCCATTCCGTGTCCAATTTCGCCGGCAATTTATAGCTGAACTTATTGTGCTTAATCAGGATAGTGCGTTCCGCCTGAAAAGACAGTATAAAATGGAGATTGGTCAGAACCCCCTTATTAACATTGATGAACCTAGTGTCAATCCCCTCTTCTTTGAGTTCTTTGATGATTTTTCGCCCGCTATCGTCGTCCCCGACAGACGTCACAAACGCGTTTTTCATGCCCAGTCTCGCTGACCCCACAGCGTTATTCGTAGAGTTTCCGGCTGGCTGCATGACCAGGCTCTCATACGGCACCTTATCCGCGTAAGATAAACAAAGCTGGCAGTTGGTATGGTCCACGCTACAATGCACCGAAGCCTCATGCAGTTCAATGAAAGCATCAATAGTGGTATCGCCAATGGAAACTATGTCATATTTGGGCATTTTTTGTTTCGGAAAACTTATTTTACCAATTTATTATAATGAATTGTTATGGATTAAGCAAATAAAAAGTAATAAGTAAATAGTAAGGAGTAAAAAGAAACTCAAACGCTTATTACTAATTACTTATTACTAATTACTTTCTTTTTACAACCTTTTTTACTGCGGCAACAATGGCCTTGCTATCCATACCCCATTTGGCTATGAGTTCCGCCGGTTCCCCGCTTTCGCCGAAATGGTCCGGCATACCCACAAATTCCTGAGGGACCGGGAAATTTCGCGCCAGGGCTTCCGCTACTGCCGACCCGACCCCGCCCGTGACTTGGTGCTCTTCGACGGACACCACGCACCCGGTTTTTTTGACCGAAGTTATCAGGGTCTGTTCATCCATTGGCTTAACTGAAACCAAATTAATTACCTCGCAATCAATTCCTTCTTTGCTTAAAACCTCCGCGGCCTGGAGGGCATAATAAACCTGCGGGCCGGCTGCTGCAATGGTGCAGTCCTTGCCTTCGCGGAAAAGATAAGCCTTGCCGATTTCAAATGGCGTTTCTTCAGTTGTGAATTGGGCGGTCTTGTCCCGCGCCAGGCGGATATACACCGGGCCGGGCATCTTGGATGCGGCAACCGTGGCCTTGCGCGCTTCCAGGGCATCACAAGGAACCAGAACTGTCATGCGCGGCAGGACGCGGGTGATGGCTATGTCTTCCATGGCCTGGTGCGTGGCGCCATCCGGGCCCACGGAAATCCCGGCATGGGACCCGATAATCTTGACGTTATTACCAGAGTAGCAAATGGACACGCGAATCTGATCCCAATTGCGGCCTGGAGAAAAAGTGGCATAGGACGTGATGAACGGAATCTTGCCTTCGTGCGCCATACCCGCGCCAAGGCCAGCCAGATTTTGTTCCGCCACGCCCACCTGCACGAACCGGTCGGGGTAGGCTTTGGCAAAGTCCAGGGACCGTGTGGACTCGGTTAAATCACAGCACAGGACAACCACATCCGGATTCTCCTTACCCAAAACCATCAACCCCTCCCCATAACCATTGCGGATGGGGACTTGCTTGACATCAGAAGCGAACAAATTTTCGACGAGCTTTTCGGCCATAGATGTTATGCGTCTGGTTTGTTATATAAATCCCGATGATGTTCAATGGTCATGTCTTCTGCAATCTCCTTTAATTTCTGTTCAAAGCTGGTCGTTCCAGCCGCTGGGTTGACCATGCGAAGCTCTGTCATTAGATTTTTGGCTTCCTGGTCTATTCGCTGGGCGGTTTGAATATCACCCTTCTGGATGGCCTGGTTATAGGCCTCCCGCTTTTGCGCCAGCATGTCTAAGACACTTTTTTCATAATCCGGCCGGAAAGATTCATGTCCAGTTTTCATATACTTATAATATTAATGAATTGTTTCGTCTTGCGGTTGGGGTGTTTTATTGTTACTATCCAACATGGCCAATAAATCTCTATTTAATTTCAGTTCTTCTTCCAGTTCGCGCGCCGCACCAGGGCCTAATAATTCCCTGACCTGGCGTTGTTCCAGCCGCTGGATATCCGCCAGTATCTCTTGGCGGTTCTTTTGTTTACTCCCCAAGTCCAACCTGTCAGGGTCATGTTCTGCATGTGATCTTTCTGGGTTCATATGTTTTCCTTTCTTAAGTGAATTATACGGATGGCGCGAAAGGTCTGGGCAAAAAAGTGAGTCCTGAGCGCCTATTCGTGCTCGCTTTGGATTTTGCCGCCCAAGGTTCTTAATTCTCTTAGGGCTTCGTGGGCCTGGGTGCCTTTTTTAGGGGCTCCCGGGATGTCGCTGTTATCCGGCGGGGTGCCATGCCATTCAAACCGGTATTCCATGAAATCCACGCCCTTGCCCGGAATCGTATGGCAGATAATCACGGTCGGGTTTTCCGCAATGGCTTTGGCCTTGTTGCAGGCATCAACGATTTCCCGGATATTGTGCCCATCCACATCAATTACAGTCCAGCCAAACGCTTCATACTTGGCGCGCAGCGGCTCCAAAGGCATGATTTCTTCCGTGTAACCGTCAATCTGGATATTATTGCGGTCAATGAAGGCAGTCAAATTCCTTAAATTGTTTTTGCCGGCGAACATTACCGCTTCCCAAGTCTGTCCCTCTTCCTGTTCACCATCGGACATCACGCAATAAACGCGCCATGACTCTTTCTTCATCTTCAGTCCCACATAAGACATACCCACGGCCTGCGACAATCCCTGGCCTAAGGGTCCGGAAGAATTTTCCGCTCCGGGCAAAACTTCATTATGGGGATGGCCGTGTAATCTGGTTCCCAATTTTCTCAACGTCGCCAGTTCCGCGTGGGGAATAAATCCCGCATGCGCCAAAGTTGCGTACCAGACCGGGCAGATATGCCCGCAGGATAATACGAACCGGTCGCGCTCATTCCACGTCAAATTTTTGGGATCATACTTCATGACCTCAAAGTAGAGCGCGGTAAACACATCCGCCATGCCCAAAGGCCCGGCCGAGTGGCCGGACTTGGCATGGATCAGCATCTTGATGATGTCCTTGCGAATCTCGTTGGCTTTCAATTCAAGTTCTTCAATCGTGTGTTTCATTTGGTTTCTATATCATGCCTGAGGGCTTCAATGGCTTGTTCTTCATCCTCGGATTTAAGGATGGCCGAGCCTGCGACCAGGATATCCGCGCCAGCCTCTACCAGCTTATGGGCCAGCCCAACTTTTACACCGCCATCTACCGAAATTATGACACTTTTGGAAAGCTGTCGCAATTGCCGGACCTTATCAAGGACTGCCGGCACAAACTCCTGTCCTTGCGAACCCGGATGCACGCCCATTAACTGTACCAGGCCAAACTGGTTTAACAAAGGACCTAAAGACTGAAGCGGGGTTTCCGGATTGATGGCTATGCCGAATTTGAGGCCCAGACCTTGGGCCAATTTAATTGTTTCTGCTGTTTCTTCCGGCGTTTTCAGAGCCTCATAATGGAACACCACGCGCTCAAACCCGGCGGATTTGGCCGCCTGAAAATATTGCTGGGGATTTTTAACCATGAGGTGAGCGGTCAACAGGAATGGCGAAGTTTTTAAAAATTCCAAATCGGCGGGCAATAAAGTTTTGCCGGGCAAAAATTGCCCGTCAATGAAATCAACGTGCAGGCTTTTGAAATGCTGGCTTAATGCAAAAAGTTCCGCGTACTTATGGCGGAAATCAGAAAGGTCATTGGTTAAAATCGCCGGGGCTATCTCGGTCATTGCGGATTTTGTTCCAATTGCTTAATTTTATCAATCCGCCGTTGAAACCGCTCTTCACCGGCAAACGGGGTGCTTAAAAAAACGCGGACAATCTTTTGCTGCTCAGCCATGCCCACATGGTCGGCAGCCAGGCATAAGATATTAACGTCATCATCATTCCGCGATACCATAGCGCTCTCCTGGCTCCAAGCCACTACCGCCCTGATTCCCTTAACCTTATTGGCTACCACGCATTCACCCTGCCCGGACCTACAGGCCAAAATACCCAATGCGCCTGGTTCAGTGGCAACTTTTTGGGCCACCGGAACCGCGTAATCCGGATAGTCATCCCCTTCAACTAGGCTATGCGCGCCCAGGTCTTCAAATGCGAACCCCCACTCGGTTAGCCAAGTCTTAATCTTTTCTTTTAATTTAAACCCCCCATGGTCGGCGCCTAAATATATTTTCATGTATTCAAATGATGGACTGATTCCCGGCTGAATTCTGCGACCACTTGCCAGAAGTTTTCGGCATCGAGGCTGGCCGCCCCAACTAAAGCGCCACAAATTTCGGGGTACTTGGCGTATTCGTGGACGTTATCTTTATTCACAGTTCCACCGTATAGAACTTTGACAGCGCGCGCGGCTTTGGCTGGCATCCGGTGTTCCAGGAGCATATAAACATGCTCGATTAAGTCGCGGGCGTGTTCGCCGTTGGCGGGCTGGGAATTTTTCATGGTTGAAATCGCCCAGATAGGTTCATAGGCGTAAACAATCTTGGTCAAATCATGTTCAGCCAAGCCCTTAGTGCATTGGATGAACTGTTTGGTTACCAGGGTTTTCATTTCGTTCTCAATCGCCCCCTTTTCGCCGCCGAGGCATAAAATCGGCGTGATGTGGTTCTTTAAGGATTCAACCAGTTTGGCATTTACCACGGAATCCGTTTCGCCCAAATTCAAGCGGCGTTCGGAATGGCCCAAGATGACATATTGCACTCCATATCCTTTCATCTGGGTGTCCGATATTTCCCCGGTCAGCGAGCCTTGGTCAGTCCAACTGATATTTTGCGCTCCTAATTTAAGAGCGCTCAAATGCCTTGAAACCTCGGGAAAAAATATTACTGGGGGACAAACAACTACTTCACAACGCGGTTGTTGGTGCTTAAAATTATTCTCCCAAAAATGAATCATGGCCAGCGCTTCCGCCTCGGTCTGCGGGTTCATTTTCCAGTTGGCGACAATTAGTCTTCTCATGAGAAGGTAGGAAGGAATTAGTAATTACTATTTTATAAAATTAAACGTCTGCATGAATGCCCGGACTGAACCGGGTGTGCCGCGCACCGCGTACAGAAGACCGCCGTTTTTGACCAACACCACGGTTTCCGCCGGGTTCTGGCCTTCTGCTGCGTTTGTTATTTCGCTGGCCGGCTGGCCGTCCACCTCAATTTTTTTCTCTGATTCAATATCTAAAGTTTCGCGTAAGCTTCCTTCATCCCTGGAATCATAAACGCTCACATTGACTCCGGGGCGGGAGAGGATTTCCGGCACAAAATCTACGCTGGTTTCCGAACTGGCTTCAATTGACCAGGCCGCCGGGTAACGCAAGAAGAAACCAAGCTCCTCATTTTTGTAAGTCCGCCAGGGCTGGAACGAGTTTTCCGCGGACAACTCCTCGGTTTGCAGGTTCACGCTGCTGACCTCGATGTACCCTAAGAGGGCGACAAAAATGAAACCCAAATACGCGATGGCCCAAATCAGCCAGCGGTTATGGTGGATTTTAATTTTATGCAGCTGCGACAATTGGTATTTGTTTTTGGCCATATAGTTTTTTAATTGTTTTTTGTATCGAGGTACTGCTGGAGCATGAGTTGGGCCGCGATATTATCTTTTACGCCACGCTGGTCTTTTTCACTGACCCCTTGTAAAGTCAAAGCCTTGCCCGCGGCCACGGAACTGAGGCGTTCATCCGCAGTTTCAACCATGATGCCGGTTTTCTCCTTAATCTTGTCTATAAAACCCTGGGCCTTAACAGTGCTCTCGGTTTCCTGTCCGGACATGCCCCTGGGTAATCCAATCAGGATCTTTTCCACTTCCAATTCCCGGATAATTTTCTCAATCTCTTCCAAAGAATCCTGCCTGGCAATTACCTGGGATAAAGGAAACGCAATCCGGCCAGCCGGGTCCGAAACTGCGGCGCCAATCCGGACGCTCCCCCAATCCAGGGCTAGAATCCTCATTTGCTTTCGCCTAAGGTTACCGTAATTTCGCGGGTTTCGGCGCCGGTCATCACTTTCATTTTGACCACGTCATTGGGATTGTAATCCTTCAGCCTGCTCGCCAGGCTGTGGTCCTGGTCAATGCGGTTTCCGTTTATTTCCAGGATGACATCCCCTTCTTTGAGCCCGACTTTGGCCGCGGCTGAGCCAGCCACGACTCCCGGGGAACTGGCGCCCGTGCCCTTAAGGATGAGCGCGCCATAATCAACCGTCAGCTTGTTTTCTTCCTTGATGGTTTCGTTGACCAGAACATAGCGGATGCCAAGGAACGGCTTGACAATGCGGCCGAATTTATTGAAGCTCTCCAAATCTTTCTTAAAGTCATTGATTGGGATGGCAAAACCGAGCAACTGGCCCTGCGAATCTATCGCGGTGTTAATGCCAATGACGCTGCCGCCGATATCGAGGAGCGGGCCGCCGGAATTGCCCGGATTGATGGCGGCGTCAGTTTGGATTACGCCTTCCAAATGCTCGGAACCGGTGGCTGTCCCGGCCGTGATTGAGCGGCCAATGCCGGACACCACGCCGGTAGTTACGCTGTTGCTGTACTCGCCCAAAGCGTTGCCGATGGCGATAACTTTTTGACCAAGCTGTATGGAACTCGAGTCACCAAGCGGCAGGGTCGGCAGGTCCTGGGCTTCTATTTTCACTATTGCCAAATCATTGACCGGGTCGCGGGAGAGGACTTTCGCGTCATATTTTTTCCCGTCATTGGTCAAGACCGTGTAAGTGGCCGCGGTGTCTTCAACCACGTGGCGGTTGGTGGCAATCAGGCCGTCACTGGAAATGATAAAGCCGCTGCCGCCGCCGACTTTTTGCACATTCGGGGTTGGTTCGCTGTCTGAATTATCATTATACAAAAAAGGGTAAAAACCGAATGGGCCAAGATCAAGTGGCGCGCTGGAGTAACCGGGAATCTTGTTCAAGTCCTTGGAAATGATGATGGACACCACGGCCGGAGAGGCGCGCTTGGCCACTTCCACAGGCGCTGATTCCTCATTGACCTGGATATTCTGCACCCCGCCATTTGAAATTCCGGGCGCCGCAGAACGGTTCAGGAATTCCGAGCCAAAAAAAGACCCGGCCATGCCGAACAGGAAGCTCAAAAGCATAATCAGGGTCAGTTGGTTAAGTCCCAGCTTTCCTGACTGGTCTGGTAAATCGGAAGTTAGGGATTTATTTTGGGTTTCCATATTTTTCACGCTTAGCATGCCTTTTATTATACCACAAAGCCTGCAGGCCGCCCAAATCAAGCTCGGGTAATCAGCTCAAAGCCTTTTTCCGTCACCATGATGGTTTGTTCCATGTGCGCGGAGCGGCGGCCATCTTCGGTTTTCACGGTCCACTTGTCCGGCATGAATTTGATTTCAAAGCTCCCGGCATTGACCATGGGTTCAATGGCCAAAACCATTCCTGCCACAAGCTTGGTCCCAGTCTTGGGTTTGCCGAATCCCGGCACTTCCGGGGATTCGTGCACGGCCCGGCCCACGCCGTGGCCAACCAAGTCGCGCACGGATTGGAATTTATATTTTTTGGCCACGCTGTCCATAGCGTGTCCGATATCGCCGGTAAAGTTCCCGGCTTTCACCTGACTTAAGCCCGCAGCCAAAGATTCTTTCGTGGCATCAATCAATTTCCGGCCTTCGCTGTCAACTTTGCCCACCGGGACCGTGATTGCCATATCTGTAAAAAATCCCTGGTAGTCGACCCCTAAATCCAGGCCCACAATATCCCCTTCTTTCAAAACTTTTCCTTTCGCCGGGACACCGTGGACGACTTCGTCGTTGATGGATACGCAAAGCCCAGCCGGAAACGCGGGCTTGCCATAACTTTTAAATGATGGCTTACCGCCAGCTTTTTCAATCTCAGATTCCGCATACTGGTTTAATTCGGCAGCCGAAACCCCAGCCACAGCCCTCGATGCCACCATATTCAAAACCGTGGCGAGAATCTTCCCGCTGGCTTTAAGCTGTTCGATTTCCTTGGGATTGCTGGTAGTCATGGATGGTTTCTTGGATGTCTCTGGCTACCCGACCAACTGGCTGGTTGCCGTTGATGAATTTGAGGCGTCCGAGTTTCTGGTAAAATTCCTTGGTCCGGCTGACTTCTTTCTTGTAATAATCAAACCGGTTGGCAATGAATTTCGGGTTGTGGTCTTCTTTGCGGCTGCGCTTCAAAGAACGTTTAATGACTTCCTGTTTTGGCAGTTTGATGTAAATCGCGAAGAAGTCGCGTTTTTGTTTTTTAAGGTACTTTACCAAAAACTCTGCCTCTTCCTTGAGTCGGGCCGCCCCGATGAAAACAAAATCCTGACCCGACTTGATGGCTTCGAAACTTTCTTTCAGCAGTCCCAGCATCAGGATGGTCGGCGCGGGCAGGCCTTTGGAATAAGTCTTTTCGAGAATATTCTCATAGCGTCTTTCTTTCATCAGGCGGCGGAAATACGCGCCGGAAGCCACCGGGGACAGGTCATATTTTTTCATGAGCAACTCCGCTTGCGTATCCTTGCCTGAAGCTGAATCGCCTAAAATGATTAAATCAAACCCCAATCGTTTTTTCATAGTTTGCTCATTATCTCTTGGTGCACGGCCTCAATTCCCTGGTCGCCGTTGACGTGGCTAAGTAAGCCGGCGGATTCATAGTAATCCTTCACAGCCGCGGTCTTATTGATGTACTCATCAAAGCGCTTTTCCACTTTGTCCGGGTCATCATCCGCCCGGCGCTGGGCTGGGGCTCGCAAGGACAGCCGGTGGAGCAGCTGGGTTTTATCCACGTCCAAAAAGAAAGCGTGTACCCTCGGTATGCCTTTTTCTGCCATGATGTCTTTCAAAAGTTCTGCCTGCTCAATGGTCCGGGGGTAACCATCCAGGATTATGCCCGGCGCATCAGTTAAAGATTCAAACTTCTTAATAAAAATCTGCCTGATGATATCAATGGGTAAAATAATGCCGTTATCAATCAGGTCCTTTATTCGATGGCCGAGTTCGGTATCCTGTTTGGCATACTCGCGGGATAACTCGCCCGTGCTGAAATACGCATAGCCCAATCGCTTTGCCAGCAGTTTGGTCTGGGTCCCCTTGCCGCTCCCAGGAGCTCCCATGAATACGATGATTTTCTGTAATTTCATACGCCTTATTATAGCCTAAACCCTATTATTTTTCTAGATAACAATATTGAGACAGTAACCTAATAAATCATATGGTTTATTAGGTTAACTACATAATAAAATAAAAAAAGAACCCCGGGTTTAATTGAAACTTACATACGAAGTTTCTGCTTAAACCCGAGGGTGAGGTCGGGACTGGTTAGCCGCGGACAACAAACAGGTGCTCGTCAGAGAGTCGCTCGTCTCCGTGGACTTTCTGAAAATCCTGGTAGAACTGGCGCTGGCAACCGTCACGTGCCAGGCCGGGAAGGTCATTGCGGTAGAGGTAGAAGATCCAGTACTCGCCGTCGCGGTCCTGGCGCAGGATGGTAATGCGGCGGTTGTCATGTACGTCCCGCAGCATGGAGAACTGGTCGCTCCAGTCCGGCGCATCCGAGCCGGTGTAGTAGCGCTCGTAGAGTTCCGCGACTGTTTCCTGGTCGCCCAAAACGAGGCTGAGGCCTTCGTGGCCTTGACGCGTCCGCTCAGTGTCTGGTGGTGTTGCGAACAGCGGTCGTAACAGCCAGATGTTACAAAGTGTTGCCACGACCACGACCGCCGCGCCAAGGGCGGAATCCGCCAAATGATAAACCGCGATGCTTGCAACGATGGAGACACCAATCGCGATCGTTGCCCTCACAAACGATATGTCTGCTGGCATCTGTAACCCCCCTTAAAAACTAACTTGAGTGAACGAGAATTGCTAAGGAAATTAGGGATAATACACCAGGTACTTAACCCCAAATTCCCAAGCAATTCAACAATAAAGTGTATCTTTTTTAGGTAGTTTAGTCAACCCTAGCAAAAAGGCAAAATAAAACACCCGAGCGCAGGCCAGGGTGTTTCTTTGCAAAGAATCTAAAAATTTTCGTAATCCCGCATGACCATTTGGGCTTTCACCTGCTTCATGATTTCGATGACTACCGATACCACGATGAGGAGGCTGGTCCCGCCCAGGGCCAGGGTTTGGGTGTTGGTTAAGGCCTGCATGATGTTCGGCAACACCGCGATGGCGCCGAGGAAAAGAGCGCCGACTAATGTAATACGGTTTAAAACCTTGTAGAGGAAGTCCGCGGTCTGGCGCCCGGGCCTAAGCCCTGGGATAAAACCGCCCTGCTTCTGGACGTTTTCGGAAATTTCGTCCGGGTTAAACACGATGGCCGTGTAGAAGTAGGTGAAGGCCACGACCAGGATGAAATAAATGATGGCCTGGTAAGTCGGGTTCTGGAAAAACAGGTTCAATGCAGTGGCCGCCTTGGCAATGAACTCGGTTTTGGCATTGGAGAAAAAGTTGGCGATGAGGCCAGGAAAAAGCAACAGGGAAATCGCGAAAATAATCGGAATCACGCCAGCCTGGTTCACGCGAAGCGGCAAATGAGTGTTAACGCCCCCATACATCTTGTTGCCCCGTACGCGCTTGGCATACGAAACTGGGATATTCCGCTGGGCTTCGGTAATCAGTACCACCCCAGCGATCACAACCAAAGCCAGGGCAACATAGCCGAGCAAGGTCAGAAGACCCTGTGGGGAAAGGCCGCCGCTAGAGGTATTGAGGCTTAAGAATGCTTGCTGAGCCGCAGTAGGAAGGGAGGCTACGATACCCGCAAAAATAATCAAAGATACGCCATTGCCAATTTTATATTCAGAAATAATTTCACCAATCCACAGAAGAATCATGGTACCGGTAGTGACTGAAAGTAACGTCACAAACCACTGGAACCCCGTAAAGTCAGATGCGATATTGGAGCCGGCAGTCCGGGACAAAAGGATAATCGTGCTGTAGGCCTGGATGATGGCCAAAGGCACGCAAAGATAGCGCATGTATTGGTTCAGCTGCGCGCGGCCGGCTTCGCCGCCTTCTTTGGAGAGTTCGCCCAGCTTGGGGATGATGATGGTCAAAAGCTGGATAACGATGGAAGCCGTGATGTAGGGACCCACGCCAAGCATAACCACGGAAAAGGTCCGAAGACCGCCGCCAGAAAAAATATCAAAGAGCCCGAGCAGTTGGTTTGATGCCAAAAGGCCTCGCAGATTCGTGATTCCAATTCCCGGAATCGGGATGTGCGCCAGGATTCTAGTAATTACCAGAAGACCTGCGACAATCAAAATCTTGTTGCGGAGCTCTGTTACTTTCCAGATTTGAGAAATCTTGGACATAGTTTTGGTTATTTCTTGGCGGTTTTGTCAGTAATTTTACCGCCAGCTTTTTCAATCTTTAGCTTGGCTGGCGCCGAAACGAGAACGTCTTCAAAGTTCAGGGCGATTTTGATATCACCCATGCTCAGTACTTTGACGCGGACATCACTCGACTTAATCAACCCCTTGTTCATCAAAATCTTCGGGTTGATGGTATCGCCGGCTTTGAACATCTTTTCCAAGTTACTGAGGTTAACCACAGTGTCTTTGGCCTGCCTGCTGGTAAAGCCCCGGCGCTTCGGAATCTGGCGGTGCAGCGGCATGCGGCCTCCTTCAAACCCGACCGGGATGGAGGAGCCGGAACGGGCCTTCTGCCCCTTGGCCCCGCGGCCGGAATACGTGCCGTGGCCAGACCCAACACCGCGGCCAACAACTTTGCGGCGGGAGGTGGAACCTTTGTATGGTTTAAGTTCGGATAATTTCAGCATGGCAGTTTACTTCTTAAGGTTTGAGATTTCTTCCTTGCTTCGCATCTTGGACAAAGCCTTGTAAGTGGCTGTCACATTGTTGACCTTGTTGTTCGAGCCCAGCATCTTGGAGAGCACGTTCTTGACGCCGACTAAGTCGAGGACCTGGCGGATGGCGCCGCCGGCAATGACGCCGGTACCCGGGCGGGCGGGCTTTAAGAACACCACGGAGGACTTGAACTTGTACTTGATTTCGTGCGGGATGGTGTCGTTGATGATCTTCACCGTAATCATGTTCTTCTTGGCGCTGTTGACCGCCTTATTCACGGCCTCGGACACGTCGGCCCCCTTGCGCACGCCCATGCCGACCCGGCCCTTCTTGTCGCCAATGACAACCAGCGCCCGGAAGCGCATACGCTTGCCGCCGGCAACCACGCGCGTAACGCGCTTGATTTCCACGGTCTTCTGTTCAAATTCTTTTTTGCTGCCGTCGCCGCGGCCGCGGCCCTGTCGTCTCTGGAATGCCATAAATTAAAACTCCAATCCCGCAGCTCGCGCTGCTTCAGCTAATTCTTTTACGCGGCCGTGGTACTGGTACCCGCCACGGTCAAATACGACTTTGGTAATCCCGGCCTTCAGGGCCTTTTCGGCTGTCAGTTTGCCAACCAATGCCGCCACTTCCTTTTTCGTGCCCTTGGCCTTCAGCTCTGTGCTTGAGGCGGCGGCCAGGGTCCTGCCGGTCTGGTCATCAATGACCTGGGCGTAAATCTGGCTTAAGGAACGGAAGACATTGAGGCGTGGCCTGCTGCCGCTGCCTTTGACTTTGGCGCGCAGGCGGTTATGCCGAAGTTTGCGCTGGGTTCTGGTATTCATAAAATTATTTTCCTGCTCCGACAGCCTTCACGACTTTGCCGGCCTTGCGGCGGATGGTTTCGTCGGAGTACTTAATGCCCTTGCCTTTATACGGCTCTGGTTCCCGCTGGGAGCGGACTTCGGCCGCGAACTGGCCAACGAGCTGGCGGTCAATGCCGGCAATGGTAATCACATTCTTTTCAACTTTCACTTCCAAGCCTTTCGGGACTTCCATTTCAATCGGGTGGGAGTATCCCAAGGCCATAACGAGCTTAGTACCCGTCATGGTAGCCTTATAACCTACGCCGTTGATTTCAAGAATTTTGGTAAAGCCGCTCGTTACGCCAACCACCATATTATTAATCAAGGCGCGGAACAATCCCCACAGGGCTTTTTCAGCCTTCACGTCCGGGTGCTTCACGGAAACAGTCAATTCGGAATCAGTATGATTTATCGCAACTTTTGGGTGCACGGCCAAGACAAGTTCCCCTTTGGGACCTTTAATCTTGAGCGTTTCATCCTTTAGGTCAACGGCAACACCGGCCGGGATTACAACTGGTTTTTTGCCTATTCTGCTCATAAATTTACCAAATCTGGCAGACAACTTCGCCGCCGATTTTTTCCTTGCGGGCGTCCTTGTCCGTCATTAATCCTTTAGAAGTCGAAACAATCGTGGTGCCAATACCGCCTAAGACTCTCGGCAAAGTCTTGCGGGAGCTGTAAATGCGCTGCCCAGGCTTGCTCACGCGCTCCAGGCCGGAAATCACGGGCATGCCGGTCTGGTCATACTTGAGGGTGATTGTCAGGTTCTTAAAACCCTTGTCCTCGCCTACCTGGATATCCTTGAGCCAGCCTTCGGAATGCAGGAGTTTGGCCAGGTTCATCTTGAAATTGGAGTATGGCAAGACCACCTCTGATTTATTCACCATCAGGGCGTTTCGGATTCGGGTTAACATATCGGAAATTGTATCGTTCATCATAAATTTACCAGGAGGCCTTAACTATTCCGGGAATCTCGCCATTAGAGGCCAGTTCCCTGAAGCAAATACGACAGAGGTCAAAGTCGCGCATATAGCCGCGCTTGCGGCCGCAGCGCCAGCATCGCCTCACTACCCGGGTGGAATATTTCGGGTTGGTGCGGGAAGCGGCTGATTTAATGTATTGGGCTTTCGTTGCCATATAGTTATGTGTTCTGTCCCGCTAAACGGGATCCGCCTTCGGCGGAGAATGGGAACCCTAATGATTTTAATAATGCTAAGGCCTGCTTGTCATCCGGGGTGCTGGTTTGGATGTTCACTTCCAGGCCGAAACTGTAGTCAAAATGCTCGCGGGTCGTTTCCGGGAAGACAATCTGCTCGCGGATGCCGATATTGTAGTTGCCGTGCCCGTCGAACTTCGCAGGGTTCAGCCCCCTAAAATCGCGGACCCGGGGCAAAGCGATACGGATAAGTTTTTCGAGGAAATCATACATCCGGTCCCCGCGCAACGTGGCGACCAAGCCGACGACCTGCCCCTCGCGAATTTTAAAGCCCGCAATGGATTTTTTGGCCACGGTCTGGACCGGGTTCTGGCCGGTAATGCGCTTGACGTCTTCCATAATGGCTTCCAGCATCTTCGCGTCTTTGAGGGTCTTGCCCACGCCGACGTTCACCACCACTTTCTCAACCCGCGGGACAGCCATGACATTATCAAGACCGAGGGTTTGCTTTAACCCTTTCACAATCTTCTCTTTATATGCGGTCTTTAAATTGGTCATATAATCTAAATTACGGGTTTAAATGGTCTTACCGCACTTTTTGCACTTACGGAGGTTCCCTGTCGCATGCAATTCATGGCCAATCCGGGTCGGTTTGCCGCAGGACGGGCAGATGAGCATGAGCTTGGAGATATCCATGGCCCCCGGCAATTCCATCTTTTGGCCCTTTTCCCCCTGCTTTTTCGGGCGGGAGAACCGGGTGCGGATGTTTAGGCCTTCCACGACCACGCGACGCGCGGTTGGGAGCACTTCCAAAACCTTGCCGGTCTTGGACTTGTCCTTGCCGGCCAAAACCTTGACCGTATCGCCTTTCCTGATTCCTAAAGTAATCTTATTCATATGGTTAAACCACTTCTTCGGCTAATGAAATAATCTTGGTAAAGCCCTTGTCGCGCAACTCGCGCGGGATGGGGCCAAAAATGCGACTTCCCCGCGGCTCCGGGCTGTCTTTGGTCACCAACACGGCGGCATTGTCGTCAAACCGGATGTAAGAACCATCAGCGCGGCGCACTTCCTTGTGGGTGCGGACAATCACGGCATAAACCTTGTCGCCCTTCTTGACCTGGCCCTTGGGGCTGGCAACTTTAACCGAGGCGGCAATGACATCGCCGAGACCGGCAAAGCGGCGGTTGTTCTTGCCGTTCACGCTGAAAGCGGCGATTACTCTCGCTCCGGTGTTGTCCGCGACATTTAACCTGGTTCTTAACTGAATCATAAAAGTAAATTAAATCTTGGCGATTACTTTCCAATTGACGGTCTTGCTGTACGGGCGGCTTTCTTGGATGGTCACCTTATCGCCAACCTTGAACTCATTGGTATCCACATGCGAAGGGTACTTCTTGGAAACCTTATACCGCTTGTGGTACTTCGGATGGACTTTGACTGACTCAACCTTAACAATGACAGTCTTAGTCATCTTGGCTGAAACAATCCGCCCGACTAATTTTCGTCCTGCCCGCTCGTGCCCCCGCCCGCTTCGACTCGAAGCAGTCGGGCGGGTCGTAGTGGCAGGCGGGTTAATCTTGTTGTCCATATTACTTGGCGTTAATTAAGGTAAGAATTCGGGCAATGTCTTTCTTTAGAACTTTCAGGGTCTGATGGCTCTTGATTTCCTTGGACTGGATTTTGAAGGAAGTGTCGCGGACCTGCTCGCGCAGCGTTGCTAATTTCTTCTTCAATTCCTCGGCACCCATGGCTTGTAGTTCTTTCATTTTCATATTAGGCGCGCTCCCTGATTACGAAACGGGTCTTGACCGGCAGTTTGTGGGATGCCAGGCGCATGGCTTCCTGGGCCTGCTCGGCGGTCACGCCATCCATCTCAAACATCATGCGTCCCTTCTGGACGACGCAGACAAAGTGGTCAACCGCGCCCTTGCCGCCGCCCATCGGGCTTTCGTTGCCATGGGTGGTAATGGGCTTGTCCGGAAAGATGCGGATCCAAATTTTGCCGCCGCGCTGGATGGAGCGGGTCATGGCGCGCCGGGCGGATTCAATCTGCCGGCTGGTCACCCAGCTGTTTTCCAGGGCCTTGAGGCCAAAGCTGCCGAATGCGACAAAATTGCCGGACATGGCTTTGCCCTTGGATGTGCCGCGGTGATGCTTCCTGTGTTTTACTTTCTTGGGAATCAACATATTATTATCTACGAAATTACGAAATTTTTACGAAAATACGAAGTGGATTAGTGTTTTTCGTATGTTCGTATTCTTTTCGTACTTTACGTAGCCATTATAATTTAGCTTTCTTACTGTCGAAAATCTCACCTTTGTTAATCCAAACCTTGATTCCAATCGTGCCGTAGGTGGTAAAAGCGGTCACTCTGGCAAAATCAATGTTGGCACGCAGGGTGTGGAGCGGCAATTTGCCTTTGAACAATCGTTCGCTGCGGGCAATTTCGGAACCGCCCAGGCGGCCGGAGGATTCAATTTTCACGCCCACCGCGCCCGAGTCCATAACCTGCTCAATGGCGCCCTTCATGGCGCGGCGGAAGGCAATGCGGCGTTCAATCTGGTCAGCGATGCTCTGGGCCACAACCTGGGCCTGGAGGTTAACATCCTTGGCTTCCTCGATGTTAATCTTCAAATCCAGTTTCTCAATTCCTAAATTCTTTAAAACTTTCTTCTTTAAATCCTCGATGCCAGTGCCGCCTTTGCCGATAATCATGCCTGGCTTGGTGGTCTTGACCGTGACGACCACGGTCTTGCCAAAGCGCTCAATGTCAACGCGGGCGAGGCCGGCTTTCTTGAGTTCAATCATCAGGAAAGCGCGGATGCGGGTATCCTGCTCGAGCTTCTGGGCAAATCCGGTTTTGGAAAGCCACCTGGATTTCCAGGTATCGGTGATTTTCAGTCTGAAGCTGTTGGCGTTAATCTTATGTCCCATAGAATTATTCTCCGCTCTTTCTGTTAAACAATCTGCGCTTCAAGCTGACAATGTTCTGCTTACGGGTCTCGGCCGCTCTCGGCGCCTGCTTTGGGCTCGCGTGTTTGGTCGAAGTCTGCCCGGCTTCCGGTTCATTGGTGACAACTTTCGGTTCAGACGACTGGGATTTAGACATAAACTGGAACACGGAACGCTTCCGCGCGGTTTGGCCCGGCCGGGAGCCCAATACCACGTTGATGTGGCTGGTGCGCTGGCGCTGTTCGAATGCCCGGCCTTGGGCGCGCGGCGCAAAAGTCTTGAACACCGGGCCGCCATCAATGGTTACGGCCTTGATGTAAAGGGTTTCTCTCTTCCAATCAAAATTATGGACAGCGTTCGCCACTGCGGAGTTGATGGCCTTAATCAAGGGCAGGGCCGCGTTCTTGGAAGAAAACCGCAGCTGTTCGAGCGCGACGTCCACCGGTGAGGTGCGCACCAAATCTGCCACCAGACGGAGCTTCCTAGGGGAGACGTGCACAAAGCGGGCGAATGCTTTGACTTCGTTTCTGCCAGAGGCAGATCCGCCTCCGGCGGAAATTGTTTTCTTATCCTGTGCCATTTTAGTAATTAGAAATTAGTAATTATTTCTTTGCTGCTGGTTCCTTGGTGGCTTCCATCGCGCGCTTCTCGGTTTCGGCCGCGGCCAGGGCTTCATCCTTGGCCATCTTGCCGCCGTGGCGGATGAATTTGCGGGTCAGGGAGAATTCCCCAAGCTTGTGGCCAATCATGTTTTCCGAAACCAAAACGTTGATGAAAGTTCGGCCGTTATGGACCGCGAAAGTCATGCCAATCATTTCAGGAAAAATAGTGGAGTCCCGGGACCAGGTCTTGATCGCGACATTGCTTCCAGGCTTGGTGTTCTGGACTTTCTTCCATAATTTCGGGTCAATGAACGGCCCTTTTTTCAGTGATCGTGGCATATTATTTGCGTCTCTTAACGATAAATTTAATCGAGGACTTCTTCTTGTTGCGGGTTTTCACGCCTAACGCGTGCTTGCCCCAGGGGGTCTTTGGGTACTTCAAACCAATCGGGTTATGTCCTTCGCCTCCGCCGTGCGGGTGGTCCACCGGGTTCATGGCCTTGCCTCTGACACTTGGGCGGATGCCCATGTGGCGGGTGCGTCCCGCTTTGCCGATTCGAACATACATCCAATCGGTGTTGGAAACCTGGCCCACGGTGGCAAAAGACTTGCCCGGAACGCGGCGGATTTCGCCGGATGGGAGTTTCAACATCGTAAAATCAGGTTCCTGGGCCTGAACCAAGGCGTAAGCTCCGGCGGAGCGGGCCATCTGGCCCCCGCCTTGCCCCAAGATTTCCACGTCGTGGACATTGGAGCCGACCGGGATGTGGCGGACCATCATGCGGTTGCCGGGCTTGATTTCAGTTCTTTCGGCGGTAAGTAGCATTGTGCCGACCTTAACTCCGTCGGGAGCCAGGATGTAGCGCTTCTCGCCGTCGCGGTAAGCGAGGCGGGAAATGAAGGCACTGCGGCCTGGGTCATATTCCAAAGTTTCTACTTTCGCAGGCACGTTCATCTTGTCCCGGCGGCTGAAGTCAATCATACGGACTTTCTGGCGCGCCCCGCCGCCCTGGTGGCGGATGGTAATCTTGCCCTGGTTGTTCCGGCCAGCTGTGCGGGACTTAGAAGAAACATGGGACTTCATGGGCTTAGCATCTTTGGTCAGCACCGAATAATCAGTCACTGACTGGATGCGGCGCCCGGCGGAAGTTGGTTTGTAAATCTTGATTGCCATATATTTAAATTAGACCCCCTCGGACAGGGCCGCAATGCGCTCCCCTGTCTTTAAGGTCACAACCGCTTTCTTCCAATCCGAGGTAAATCCGCGGGAGCGCCCCTGGCGGCGGGCTTTGCCCTGGACATTGACCATGTTCACGGCAGCGACGTGCACCTCATAAACCGATTCCACGGCTTTCTTCACTTCAATCTTATTGGCGGACTTGGCAACCACGAAAACGTAGCGGCCAGTTTGGGCCAAGGCATTGGTTTTTTCGGACAAATGGTGGTTCTTTAAGACCATGTGAGCGCGACCCGTGTTTTCTTTTAAGACGACAGGCTTGGCAGACTTTGGCTCTTTAACCATGTCTAAGACATTCTTCCCATCGGAAGCCTTGTCCTGTTTAGGTTTGCTCTTGGTAAATAATCCCATATACTATGATTTTTTCAAATACGTCTTTTCAATTACAGCCAACGCTTCTTTCGTGACAATCACGTCATGCTTCATTAAATCCAGGATATTGAGCTGGCTGGCTACCAGAATCTTGGTGTTCGGGATGTTGCGGCCGGCATTTTCCAAATTCTTATCATGCCCGGCAAGCACCAACAGCCGGTTCTTGTCCAAAGCCATCTTACCGGAAAACCCGGCCAGCAGTTTGACCAAGTCGCGGGTCTTGGCCGTGCTTTCAATCTTATCCACGATAAAAAGTTTGCTGGCGCTGACCTTGTCAGTCAAAACAGTAAAGAGGGCCTTGCGGAATTCGGAACGGTTCATCTTCAAAGAATAATCGCGATCGTTGCGCGGACCAAAAGTTATGCCACCGTGGCGCCACAGAGGAGAGCGGACGGAACCGGCGCGGGCGCGGCCCGTGCCTTTTTGCTTCCAGGGCTTTTTGCCGCTGCCGGCAACCTCGCCCATCATCTTGGTGTGGGCCAGCGGGGTGCGGAGATTGCTGCGCTGGGTGCGGATGGCAGCGTGAACCAAGTTAGCGTCAATTTCTTCCACGCCAAAAACCTTAGAATTGAGTTCCGTTTCCGAGATTTTCTCGCCACTTTGGTTGTAAACTGCCGCTTTGGTCATAATATTTTAAATAGGGTGTTTAACCGTTATTTTTTAACGGTCTGGATTCTTACCAGCCCGCCATTGGGTCCCGGGACCGCTCCTTTGATGGCAATCAGGTTGCGCATTACATCCACGTCTACTATTTCAAGGTTGGTAACGGTGCGAACGCCAGCCATATGGCCGGCCATTCGCTTGCCTTTGCGCACGTGCTGCGGGAACCGGCCGCCGATGGATCCGACCGCGCGGGGGTGGTCGTGGCCGTGGGAAGCTGGCGCACCATGGAAACCATGGCGCTTGATTGGGCCGGCAAACCCTCGCCCTTTCATTTCAGCGGAAACTTTGACCATGTCGCCAACCGCAAATGTATCAGCCTTGATTTCCTGGCCGCGGGAAAAACCGGAAGAATCAGCAACGCGGAATTCCACGAGGCGGGCAAAATTACCCAATTCCTTGGTGTGTCCCGCTGCGGCCTTATTGGCCTTTTTCTTTTTGCCAAAACCCACCTGGACAGCCTGGTACTTGTCCTTGTCCTGGGTCCGGACTTGGGTTACCTTGACCGGACCGGCCTTGAGCACGGTAACCGGAACAACCTTGCCATCTAGCGCAAACATCTGGGACATATTCAGTTTTTCAGCGAGGATAAACTTGGACATAGTATCGAATCTGCGAATTAAACGAATCTGCGAATGGCTGCGAATATACGAATTCGTTGTTATTCGTTGATTCGTCCCATTCGTTGATTCGATTTTGATAAAAAAACCATTCAGATCCCAGAAATTTCAGAAACCTGAATGGTTATTCTACGACTGGCGATTTCCGGGGGGATCTATCCAGTCCATTTGGCTTATTTTTTGGCTTACATCTTAATCTCAATGTCCACGCCGGCCGGGAGATTCATGTTGCTTAGGGCATCAATGGTCTTCGGGGTCGGGTTCGCAATGTCAATCAGTCGCTTGTGGATGCGCATTTCAAACTGTTCGCGGGAATTCTTATGCACAAAAGTCGAACGGTTGACCGTATACTTGGTCTTTTCCGTTGGCAACGGCACCGGGCCTAAAACCTCGGCGCTGGTCCGTTTGGCTGTTTCGACAATCTGGCGGGCAGACTGGTCAATCAGCTTATGGTCATAAGCGCGGATTTTTATGCGAATTCTTCCTGTATCAGCTTTATCTTGCGACATTGGGTTTACAAAGGATTGTTAATAGGTCTTCCTTTTGGAGCCACCGTCTCCCTCTGGGAGAGGGGCTGGGGGTGAGGGAGCCTAGCGGGAAATAAGCGAATTGCTTGGGAATTAATTAAGATAACTTTGACAGTTTACACAATTCCGGCCTTTTTGTCAAACCCCTCTTTCAGGGCTTCAGATGAGTAAGACCCACCCCCTTTCGGGGGTGGGTCTGGCATATTTACTTGGTGATTTTGTTCACGACGCCGGCGCCGACAGTATGGCCGCCTTCGCGGATGGCGAAGCGCATCTTGTCTTCCAAAGCGACCGGGTTAATGAGCTTGATTTTGAGGCTGACCGTGTCGCCAGGCATGACCATTTCCTGGCCAGCTGGCAATTCGACTTCTCCGGTCACATCAGTGGTGCGGATGTAGAATTGTGGCTTATAGCCCTTGAAGAATGGGGTGTGGCGTCCGCCTTCTTCCTTGGTCAGGATGTAGACTTCCGCGTCAAATTCAGTATGAGGGGTAATTGAACCCGGCTTGGCCAAAACCTGGCCGCGTTCAACTTCTTCCTTCTTGGTACCGCGAAGGAGGACACCGGCATTGTCGCCGGCGCGGCCTTCGTCCAGCTGCTTGTTGAACATTTCGATTCCGGTCACAACAGTCTTGGTGGTGGGGCGGATACCGACGATTTCGATTTCTTCGCCAATCTTAACGATGCCTCTTTCAATACGGCCAGTCACGACAGTGCCGCGGCCTTCAATCGAGAAGATGTCTTCAATCGGCATCAAGAAGGCCTTGTCGGTTTCGCGTACCGGGTCTGGGATATAGGAATCAAGCGCTTCAACCAATTTCAATACTGCTGGTTCGCCGATTTCGGAAGAATCGCCTTCCAAAGCCTTCAAAGCGCTGCCGCGGATGATTGGGGTATCCTTGCCCGGAAAACCGTACTTGGTCAACAGGTCGCGGATTTCCTCTTCGACCAGGTCCAAAAGTTCCGGGTCGGAAACCGTGTCAACCTTGTTCATGAACACGACAATGTAGGGGACGCCGACCTGTTTGGCCAAAAGGATGTGTTCGCGGGTCTGGGGCATCGGGCCGTCAGCGGCGGACACGACCAAGATTGCGCCATCCATCTGGGCCGCGCCGGTAATCATGTTCTTGACGTAGTCAGCGTGTCCCGGACAGTCAACGTGCGCGTAGTGGCGCTTGTCAGACTCGTATTCGGCGTGGGAAGTGTTAATGGTAATGCCGCGGGCCTTTTCTTCCGGCGCGTTATCGATGGAATCGTAAGCGCGAGCCTTGGCCTTGCCAGTCTTGGCAAGTACGGTGGTGATGGCCGCGGTCAAAGTGGTCTTACCGTGGTCGACGTGACCGATGGTTCCGACGTTGACGTGCGGTTTGGAACGGTCGAATTTTTCCGCCATATGGTTTTTCTTCCTACTAGGACTCCCCTCGCCCGCCCCGGGAGAGGGGCCGGGGGTGAGGGTACACCCTAGTTGATTTGGGGGTTCAAAGATAGTCTTCCAGTCATTCTGATCCTAAGCTCAAGGCCTTTTTGGTTGGCTCTGGGCCAAGTTCAGGATGACAAACATACTAAAAAACCGCCTGATTAATGTTTTTTTAATACCCGGATTTATTGGCTAAATCTTAACGGGCCTAAAAATTATAAGCCAAAACCGTAGTTTTGTAAAGCCTGTGGATTACTTTACAAACAAGGTTAAATCCCCTATTATACTTGGCCAAGGAGGAAGTCATAACAGTGGCAAAAACCAAACCACGCTTGATAGTGATTGACAATTGGGCTTTTGCGCTGGCAAAAGAACTGGCCGAAAAGTACGGGTTGCGGGCATCCGAGATTTACGCAGGGGTGACAGAAGCAAATAAAAGCGGATACTCCAAGAAAGAAATCCGAGTCTCGGCCACAAAAATTTGCTACACCGCCAGCGAGCTAGGGTGGGGATTTACAAAAACGTGCAGGTGGCTGGAGGAAACCCTGCCATGAACAAAAACTGCTCAACCAATCCGCCGCGCGTGCTCATTCCAATGAGTCCGCCGGCGGTCTTTTTTTATTTATTTTTTATCTTCCCTTCCTTCAAGCAGGAAAATACGCGAGACAATAAAATAAATCTAACTTTTGAGGGCTGTTGGCACGGTTCCCCGCCCCGGCGGGGACAACAGCCCGAAAACGTAAGAAACCAATCCCGCTGGGGATTGGCTTCTGGTAGATTTATTTTATTGCCGAGTGGTTATTTTCCTGCTTGTCCCACTCTTATCTTGCCGGATTCGCCGATGATTTTTTCTGCCACGTTGCGGGGGACTTCCTCGTAATGGTGGAATTCCATGGTGTAGGACGCCTGACCCTGGGACATGGACCGGATTTGGGTGGCATAGCCGAACATTTCAGCCAGCGGCACTTCCGCATCCACAATCTTTAAGTTGCCGCGTTCAGTCATTTCCGCGATCTTGCCGCGCTTGGAGTTAAGGTCGCCAATGACATCCCCCAAGGAAACTTCTGGGGTCATGACTTCAACTTTCATAATCGGTTCAAGCAGGATTGGCTGGGCTTTTTTGACCGCGTCCTGGAACGCCATGGAGCCGGCGATTTTGAAAGCGATTTCCGAAGAGTCCACATCATGGTAGGAACCATCATACAAAGTAACCTTGATATTAAGCATTGGGAACCCGGCAACAACGCCGCGGTCTTCCGCTTCTTTGATTCCTTTGTCCACGGCGGGGATGTATTCGCGCGGGATGGCGCCGCCCACAACTTCGTTGACGAACTCATTGCCCTTGGTTGGGTCATCCTGGGGTTCGATGCGGATGTAGACATGGCCATACTGTCCGCGGCCGCCGGTCTGGCGGATGTATTTGCCTTCGGCTTCGGATTTGCCTTTGATGGTTTCCTTGTAGGCCACCTGCGGGCGGCCGACATTAGCTTCCACTTTGAACTCGCGTTTCATGCGGTCCACGATGATTTCCAAATGCAGTTCACCCATACCGGCAATCAAAGTCTGGTTGGTTTCTTCATCAGTTCGAACGCGGAAAGTCGGGTCTTCTTCAGCCAGTTTCTGCAAGGCAAAGCCCATCTTTTCCTGGTCCTGCTTGGTTTTTGGTTCAATCGCCACCGAGATAACCGGTTCCGGGAACTTGATATTTTCCAATTGAATCGGGAAGTCCGCATCACAAAGCGTATCGCCGGTAAAGGTATCTTTCGGGCCGACTAAGGCGGCAATGTCCCCGGAGCTGACTTCCTTCACTTCTTCGCGAGAATCTGCATGAAGTCGGACCAAACGGCCCACGCGTTCCTTGTTGCCGGAGCGGGTATTTAAAATGTAGGAGCCAGCCTGCAAGGTTCCGGTATAAACACGGAAGAAAGCGAGCTTTCCCACGAACGGGTCAGTGGCAATCTTGAACGCCAAAGCCACGAATTTGTCGCTGTCATTCGGGCGGACTTCCATAGGCTCGCCAGTCTTGATATTGGTGGCCTTAATCGGGGGCTTATCCAGCGGGCTTGGGAGGTAATTGACTACTGCATCCAAAATCGCAGTTACGATCAATCCCCGGCCATCGCCGCCGGTTACCGGGTAAAAATTACCGGTCAAAGTGGCAGTACGAATGGCGCTTCTGAACTCTTCTTCGCTAATCTCGTTACCTGCGAGATATTTTTCCAGCAAAGTGTCATTGTATTCCATGACCTTTTCCATGAGCTTGTGGCGGTATTCTTTCGCCTTCTCCAGCAAAGCCTCCGGCACTTCGCCCTCGGTAAAAGTTTTATCCTTATGCTCCTTGTAAGTGTAGGATTTCATTTTCACCAAATCCACAATACCGACAATGTCTTTTTCAAAACCGACCGGAATCTGAATCGGATATGCGTTCGGGGACAAGCGCTTATGAATGGCATCGAGTGACTTATAAAAATCGCCGCCGGTCTGGTTGATTTTGTTGATGAAGCACATGCGCGGTACCGCGTATTTGTCAGCCTGGCGCCAGACAGTTTCCGACTGCGGCTCCACGCCCATCTTGCCGTCAAACACCACAACCGCACCGTCCAGCACGCGCAAAGACCGTTCAACTTCGACAGTGAAGTCCACGTGTCCTGGGGTGTCGATGATGTTGATGCGGTGACTATCGGGAGCCTTCGCCCCGCTTTGGAGCGTCTTGGACCAGAAACTGGTGGTCGCGGCGGCCGTAATCGTAATACCGCGCTCGCGTTCCTGCTCCATCCAGTCCATGGCGGTGTTGCCTTCGTGAACTTCGCCAATCTTGTGAATCTTTCCGGTATAATACAAAATCGACTCGGTAGTGGTAGTCTTCCCGGCATCGATGTGGGCAATAATCCCGATGTTACGGGTTTGTTCTAAGGAATATTCTCGGGCCATAAATTAAAATCGAATTTACGAATTAAGACGAATCTTCGAATATTTACGAATCTTCAAATTCGACATATTCGTTGTCATTCGTAGATTCGTTCTATTCGTTGATTCGATTACCGTCTTTGGAACCGGGCAAAGTGGGCGAACGCCTTGTTGGCTTCGGCCATCTTGTGCACGTCTTCGCGCTTTTTGATTGCCGCGCCCGTCTTATTGAACGCTTCCATCAGCTCGCTTGCGAGCTTTTGGGCCATTGGTTTGCCCTTTTTGGCCCGGGCTGCATCAATAATCCACTTCATGCCCAAGGCAGTCTTGCGGGGTTCCGCCACTTCCATCGGTACCTGGTAGTTGGCGCCGCCAACCCGGCGGCCTTTGACTTCCACCATTGGGGAGACGTTTTTGAGGGCTTGTTCAAACACGGCCTTTGGGTCGGTCTTTCCGCCAGAGGCGCCCGCCTGCCCGGCCGGCAGGGATCCCGCCTCGCGGGACATTCCCTTTTCTATAATGTCAAAAGCGCCGTAGACGAGTTTGTTCGCCACGGTTTTCTTGCCGCGTTCCATGATGTAATTGATGAACTTGGCGATTTTCACGCTATTGTACTTGTAATCAGGATTGACGGTATGTCGCTTGTAGGATGTAGCTTTTCTTGGCATAGGATTGGGTTAAAATTTCTAATTACTAATTTCTAATTACTAAAATTTGCTAGAAATTAGGTCAATTAGGAATTAGAAATTATTACGCTGGTTTCTTGGCTCCATACTTACTTCGGCTGCGCCTGCGTCCTTCGACTCCGGAAGCATCTAACTTTCCGCGCACGATGTGGTAACGCACCCCTGGCAAATCCTTGACACGGCCGCCGCGGATCATCACCACAGAGTGCTCCTGGAGGTTATGGCCGATGCCGGGGATGTAAGCGGTAACTTCCATGCCGTTGGAGAGGCGGACACGGGCAATTTTTCGCAAAGCCGAGTTCGGCTTTTTCGGGGTGATGGTAGTAACTTTGATGCAGACCCCGCGCTTAAAGGGCGAGCCATTTGGATAAATGAAAGGCTGGCCCTTGAGCAAATTGAAACCGCGATCCAACGCTGGAGTCTTGGACTTGTACGGTTCCTTGATGCGGCCCTTGCGGACCAATTGGTTGATTGTAGGCATGTTCTATGAGGAAATTTCTAATTACTAATATCTAATTTCTAAATAATCACAAAATAAAAGCGGCTATCAGCCGTTGTTGCAACTTGAGAAACAACGAAATAACTACTGCGCAATATTAACAAAAAGTGGCTGTTATGTCAAATATCGCTACCTGCCAAACAATGGGTCGATTCCGACCAAAAACTGGAACAAAAACACCAGCGGCGGCAATAAAACCGCGTGGATTAGGCCAGTATACAGGAACAAAATCAAAATAATAAAACCGTACCGTTCCAGCTGGAGCATGGAGTACATCCAGGAGGAACTCAGGAACCCAAAGAGGCTGGCGAGGATTTTGGAGCCGTCCAGCGGCGGGATTGGGATGAGGTTAAACAGTCCCAGGGTCAGGTTAAGCAGGATTGTCTGGATGAGCAGGCTCTGGCCCATGGTGGAAATGTCCGGCGCCAGGCGGTAAACGGCCGCGGCTAAGGTGGCGAGGATAAAATTAGTGAAAGGTCCGGCGAATGAAACCAGCAACACTCCCCACTTCAAGTTACGCAGGTTATTGTAATCCACGGGCACGGGCTTGGCCGCGCCAAATAAAATCGGGGAATTTACCAGCAATAAAAACGCGGGCAAAAGAATTGACCCGAACAAATCAATGTGCGGAATGGGATTTAAGGTCAGTCGCCCGGCATACCTGGCCGTGGGGTCGCCCAGTTTTTCCGCCATCAGGCCATGGGCGACCTCATGAAAAATCACCGAAAACAGCAATATAGCGATGTAGATTATGATAGAGATTGGATCCATATGGTTTAAATTCTAAATCCTAATATCGAAATCCGAAACAAATTCAAATATCTAATGATCAAAATTCTAAACAGTTTCGAACATTTGAGCCTTTGAATTTTGATATTGTTTAGGATTTCGTGCTTAGTGCTTCGGATTTACAGGTACTTGCTTTGTTAAGCTTATTGTGTTAAACTCTTGAAGTACCTTTTAATTCTAACATATTCCTATGCGCAAATGCACTGTTTGCGGCAAAGGATACATGGCCTCCTTCACCCGGTCCCACTCCATGCGCAAGACCAAAGTCCGACTCTTGCCAAACATCCAGTGGATGAAAGTTGAGCACGGCCAAAGGGTCAGGGCCTGCACCAAATGTATCAAGACTCGCAGCCGCAAGATGGCTGCTGCTGCCGCCTAAAAGCCTCTAAAAAATTAGAGGCTTTTTTAATTGGACCTATTATACTGTATGGCTTTCGGCTTCGGCAATCTTTTCTGCCGCGTTGGACTGGTTAACCCAGGACAGGCCGGCAATGGCTGCCAGCAGGATTAATCCGCCGACAATCTGCATGCCGGACAAAGTTTCGCCCAAAAATTTCCAGTTAACCAAAACCGCGCCCACTGGAAAAGAGAGCTCGCAAAGGGTGGCAACCGATGCCTTGGTGGAGCGCAAGCCATAGTAGTAAATCAGGAGCGAGACAAACCCGGCAATGATGGCAGTCATGAAAACATAGAACCAATCCTTAGAAGTGGCAGCTGCCACTTCGCCCAAAGTTCCATAATAGATGTTCATCAGGAACAGGAACACCAGGGCGGTCAGGAACCGCAAGCTGGTCATCATCTGGAAGCTCGCGGTGTTAAGGACATAGCGGCCAAACACGGTGGAGCCGCCCCAGAAAAGGGCCGCGCCAAGCGCCAGTAGGACGCCTAAAGTGTTATTATTCCAGGTAAATCCAGTTGGGTTAAGTCCCGGGAAGCTTACGAGGTAAGCGCCAAAGATTGCCACGATGGCCCAGAGCCAAAACCTTTTCGATAATTTCTCGCCAAGAAACCAGACAGCAAGGCCGATGGCCAACAGCGGCTGGAGTTTCTGCAGCAAAATCGCCACGCTCGGATTCAAATAGTGGAAGCTCTGGGTGAACAACACCGTCGCGAGAGCCGAACCGCCAAAACCAATAAAGGCGACAGAGAGCCATTCGCGCCACGTAAAATTCTTAAGCTCAGCAAGCCTTGGCAAGAACAAAGGCAAGACACAAACTGCAATCAGGATATGCTCCATCAGCACAATGGACGTGGAGGATAATTCTGTGGTTAAGAATTTGCGAAACGGCGCGTCGATTGTCCACAGCATGGCGGAAAACGCCACCAGCCACGGACCATAATTTCTTTTCATAATAAAAACCCTTTTTCAGGGCATAGGCAAAAAACGTGCCTTCTTTTATCCAGACTATACTGTCGGCCCCGGAGTTACACCGGATCATGCCCAGCTCCAGTTTTTCAAACTGGGGCCTGGGCTCGTGGGCTTTACCACCGATTACGGAATCTCACCGTACCCTGAAGATTAATTAAATAAATTATAGCACAAAAAATGCCCGGGCTTGCCGTTCGTCCTGTTTCATCTGCTCCACCAGTTCTGCCCGGGAACCAAACTTTTTATTCGCCCGAAGCTTTTTTAAAACTTCCACTTCTATTTCCTGGCCATACAAGTCCTTATTATAATCCAGGATATACGCTTCGCCATGCCGCCGGTCTTCGCCGAACGTGATATTGGACCCGATAAAAACCAGGGCGGGTAATTCTTGCGCGCGGGCCAGATAAATCCCATCCTCAATTTCCATATTCAAATCAAAATTCGCCGTGGGAAACCCCATTTTTTTACCTCTCCCCTGGTCCGGTTTGATTAAGGCTTTGAATTTCATGGATTATTTTTCCAACTTCTCCCTCAGGATTTTACTTTTATAAACTTGCGGCCAGTAGGGCTTAAGCCGGACAACTTTCGTTTTCTTCAAGCCATGTTCAGCCAATACAGATTCGAGTTCCTGTTCCACCCTCCTTGTGTCCTTACCCACATACATTTTCTGGTCATAGCCGAGCGCGATAATACCCGGCCTCTCTTTGACAATATGCGGCCAGGGATCTTTGAGCCCGCCCAGCACGGCTTTGTCCACGACCGGCAGCATGCTCACATTATTGAGGCGCAATTTTTCATCATCCACTGGCCGCTGGCCTTTGATTTTAAACACGTTCAAATCACGGGCCACGGAAACAACCAGCTTTTGTCCTAGTGCCCTGGCCTGCACCAGAAAATTCAAGTGCCCGGGATGGAGCAAATCAAACACCCCAAACACCATGACTTTTTTCGCTGTTTTCATTTGAGCTTTCTGGCGCCTAACGCTAATAGTTGATTTAAAAATTGACGAGGAGAAACGATCTCTGTTTCATAAAAAATTTTCAATTTTAATATTCGCTTATCTCCTGTAATCAAAAAGCCAGCCTTCCCGGCGACAGCAGTGCCCAAAATTGGCCAGTCATTAGGAAATATATCCGGATGCTCAACTGGCAAGGGTTCTACGATTTCCGCAATGCTATAAAAGTTAGCCAAAGCCAAATTCAGACGAGTAGGGTCAAACTTAACCTTATCTCTGGCTATTCTTGCAAACTCATCTAAAATATACCCGGACAAGACCATCACAAAATCATTATTTTCCCAGGCATCATAAATTTTTGCCGGTGACCCCCCGAACGCCATAGCGGATATTAAAACATTTGTATCCAAGGCTACCCGAAACATATTTCCAATTACTTTCCCTCCCGAACCGCTCTCACGGCCCTGATGGCATCTTGCGGTGTCCGGATACCGGCTTTTTTGGCCTTCATTGAAAATTCTTTCCGAAACTCATCGAGTTGCCGGAAGGCCAGCTGCCGCCGGACCAGATTCCGGATATATTCCGACCGGGTCATGGACTCTTTTTTTGCCATCTGATCAACTTGCTTGCCTAATTCCCTCGGCAAACTAATTGGAAATATAACCGTTTTTTGCATATTATTAAATATTAATAATCCTTATTAACTTGATAATATAAAACCGTTTTCTCTGTGTCAACCCCCAGCCTTAATAATTAACTATTTTCTTCACCCGTCTCGTCTTCATCTCAACGAGGCGGACAATCCCCCTATTCGCGTCCACTTCCACCATGTCGCCGTCTTTAAACACCATAGTAGCTTTAGCTGTGCCCACAATACAAGGAATTTTCAGCTCTCTGGATGTAATAGCCGCGTGACAAATTAAGCCTCCGGTATTAGTTACTATTGCTCCTGCTTTTTTCATTGCTGGCAAAAGATCAGGGCTAGTGGCTTGAGAAATTAAAATATCTCCTTTATTCATTTTAGCCATGTCTTTCGGAATCTGGACAATTTTAACCCGGCCCCTGACTAATCCAGCATAAGCAGGCTGCCCCTTCAATTCTGCAATATTTCCATAGTCTTCCAAAGAACCTAACTTTTTCCAAAGCAGCCGCGCTTTTGATCCCTGTAAAATCCTTCTGCCTTCTTTCCGAGAAACGGTAAAGATGGAAAATTTTCTTCTGCTTTCAAGTTCCGTCGTGTTCGGCTTGCTGGTTTTAATATATCCTTCAACTTCCCACGGAAACATAAAACTTAAAATTTGCCAATCTTTAACTTTTTTTCTTATAGCTAATTCTTTAAGCAAGGACTCATAGCAATAAAACCCATGGTATTGCATATCTTTACGAAATCCTTTTTGCCAAATCACATTTTGAGCCAAAAAAACTAAAAATTTTGATCTTGTGTCAAATTTTAGTTTTTTCATTAAGTTAACTTGCTTATTTTTAGTTTTTAGCAATTCGGCTTTCAGCTTGACATGATGAGACGCTTCTTTCAACTCGCGCTCAAACTGTTCTAAAGATGAGGCCGGTCCCATGTTGTTATAATCCAGCCAACAATAATTCTCATGGAGTTTTTTGAGCTCCTTATATATTCTTTGCCGCGACCAAAATTTAAAAGAACGCGCGAGCTTAGCCATCTTATAATCTTTTTCCTGTCTTAGACTCATTTTAGTCACCTGAGTTAAAAGCGCCCAATAACTTTCAAAGTTTGCGGGATTACCTAGGTGCTGACTTAATTCTTCCCTAATTTTATTGGACAAGTGATTGCGGCCATCCAAAACCACGCCATTGGCTAAAACACTGTAAACTTGGTGATAATGTTGAAAGTAAATAATCTTCTGGACGAGTTTTATTATCTGGCTAGCAGTCAGTTTACTAAGGTCTGATTTGCGTAATTTTTCCCCGGCCGCAAAATAATTATCCGTAAAATATTGAATCTTTTTATAAATCTGCTGACGCCACGCATTATCATTCAGAAGCCTCTCTGCCGTAAAATGGGCGGCTTTTTCAAATTCATCCCGATCAAAAATATATCGGCACATCTGATTTTCCATCATATATATAACCTGGGTAATAAAATTCCCTCCCCCAACCCAAACCCGGCCTCAATCACCATCTGGTTGCGGTCTTTAGTCACTGGATGCACGGTAAAGCAAATGCCGGAAATTTCCGACTGGACCATGGCCTGGACTACTACAGCCACAGAAACCTTGCTCTTGTGCATTTTCTGTTCAAACCGGTAAAAGATTGCGCGGGGAGTAAACAATGATGCCCAGCACTTTTGGACATTTTTCAGCAAATCCTTTTCTGTAGTGTTTAAGTAAGTTTCCAACTGTCCCGCCCATGCCGCGCTAGCTCCATCTTCTGCTGTGGCCGATGACCTTACTGCTACAAACTTCGCTTTCAACTGTTTAAAGTTCTTATTGATTTCGACAGCTATATCTTTTGGCATTTTTGCGGCCAAAATTAAGCCTTTGATTTCTTCCGATGCAACCTCAACCGAATTAATATCCTTGTGGTTAACTTTCTTTAAGACCGCTTCAATCTCGGCTTCTAAATCGGTTTCTCTTATAAATCGCTCAAAGCCTGGGGCCAATACCACAAACCCCGGTGGGACCGGAATCTTCGCCTGGGTTAGCTCCCCTAAAGACGCCCCTTTGCCACCCGCCTCGAAAACAGCCTTTTTGTTTAATTGTTTGAACAGTTTAATGTACATAAGCTTATTATACTCTCAACGCTTGATAACCGGCGAGGATTAGAAAAATGCCGGCGGTGTTCAGTATATAAGAAATTCCAATAAATTTTGAGGTTTTGATGTTGGCAATCCCAAGCAGGGTCACGCCTAATTCATCCGGCAAGGGGCTGGCTATAATTATTGCTCCCAGGACCGGCAGGGTCCAGGCGAAAAAATGGCTGTAAAAAATCTGGCTGATTGTATCTCCCCCAAACCTATGAAAGAGCGGCTCGATTTCCTGCATCAGCCGGTCTTTGACAAACCGAAAAATCAGCAGGTCGCCGACTACGGCGCCCGCGCCCGCGATTAAAGAAACAACTATGGGAGAAAATTCTTGGGACAAGGATACCAGGATAATTGTTCCAATCCCGAACGTGAATGTGGAGACAAACAATACCCCGCCCAAGAAAGCGCCGAGATACTGATGATAGCGCAATTCCAGCAGGAAACTTTTAAATGGCCCATAATCCGCCAGGAAAAACGCCAATACCACGCCCAAAAGCATCAAAGCCAGATTTTTGTATTTAAATTCTTTCCAAGTCATCATATTGCTTTAATTATAACAGAAAACCGCCCAACAGGCGGTTAATTTTATATCTGCTAGCGAGGGTAGCAATTTCTTTAAGCGCAACGTCGAGGGCCTTCCAATGCCCGAGACTTTAGTCCACATCAGTGGGCGTGCGCGAAAAAAAATTGATACCCGAGCGTTTATGGTCGGAGTACTCAGAATCGAACTGAGACTACATGCACCCCATGCATGTGGGCTACCACTACCCCATACCCCGAATTACGATATATAAGCTTAAACATTATACTTAATTTTCCCTAATAAAAAAAGCGGCGGGACTCCTTGTGGAATCCCGCCCTGTGTGTCGTTGTTGGCGTTTGCTGCCACAGACCAGACATACGCTGGCGTATGGCAGTGTGCCGTCGTCGCTCAGCTCGGTGGCACGGCGATGCGGTCAGTGACTCTCCGCTTCGATGCCAAGCCCTTGCGGCGGCTCGAGGTGGTGTATAAACCACTCGCCACCCGCTTGTTTGCGATGCCCCACATCGCGTCGCAGTCAGTGCAAATCTGTCCTGCGCTGAACCACTTGGGGTCAGGGTTGTAAGCCATCAGGCTTCCATGCCCCCTCCCCTTGCGCGCACAGGAGCCATTGCCCTTGGTAACGGCGACGAACTCCGGCGAGAGCTGGCCAAGACTAGACGCCGTGGCCATAGCCGCTGTCCTCGAGAAGATCGCCAACCTGCTGAGGCTGGCTGGTCTGGGGCGGGTCGGCCTGGCGAATTTCGCGGGAAGGGCCGACGCGGCGGAGCGGCACGGTTTCGGTAGTAAGCGTGGTCTTCGGGGCATCGGCCTGGTGTTCGCCATGAGGGCCGCCGGATGCTGTCATCGTCATCTGTTCTCCAATCCAAGGGTGGCCAGTAGAAGGTGCGGGTTTCGCTCCCTCTCCCGGCGGTTCAACTCCCACTGGGCGAATTCGCGGTCGCTTTCGCTGCCGCGCTCGACCAGTTCTCGCAAGTTCCATTCTGCCAACAAGGCGCACAAACTTCTGCTGAGACGGTTCACGACTTTACTTCCTCCGGTTTGTTGCTGTTTATTGCCACTGTTACTAGAATCCAGCTCTGATAGCGCAATGTTTGTGATATCAAAGCTAAACTCAATAAAAATCCGACCCTGGTGGTCGGCTCAAGTTTGAATTCGTTTTGGCTTTTTTAGCTCTTACGTATTCACTATTGAACCGACTCCCTGTGGCATGACAATCAAGTCCACCAAAATAATTTGGGTAGAGAGGGTCTTAATAAAGTTAGTGCAAGAGTTTTTGTTCATATTTTTTCCACAAATCTACAGTAAGCTTATCAGCTAAAACAAATCCCGTCAAGCCCTTTCCCCTTCAGGGCAAAAAACGGCCCGGGGTCCAAAGCGGATGAACCCCGGGGAAGCAAACCTACTGGAGCGTGAACTGGACCGTGACCGTCATGATGACGGGAACAGCCACACCGTTGAGCAGGGTCGGCGTGAACCGCCACTGACGCACCGCGTCCAGCGCCGCCTGGTCCAGCAGCGGGATTGAGCGCAGAACCTTCGCGTCCCTGACCATGCCGTCCGGGCCGATGGCCGCCTCGATGATGACGAGGCCCTGAACCCGCGCGGCTTGCGCGATTGGCGGGTAGACCGGCCTGGCGTCGACCTGCTTGACCGGCGGCCGGATAGCGCCGCCGACGCGAACCGGCACCTTGGGCGCGGGCGGCGGCGGAGGCGGTTCAAGGTCAATCTTGAACGGTGTCTTGTCGTCCCCCGGGACCCAACCTGGCCCTTCCGGCGGAACTGGGTCAGCGTCCGGCCGTTCCGGCTCGGGATGGAACCCCTTGTTCGCCTCGGTCGGGAAGGCTGGCTTCTCCGCGGGTGTCTCGGTCTTCTGCGCCTGCGCGCGCCGCGGAAGCGGTGGCGGCTGGGGCAGGAAGATGTCCAAGTACGGACGGCTCAGCGACTGGTTCGGGATCTCCGGTGGGCGCACGGCCATCGTGTTCTGAACCGCGAACAGCAGGACTCCGAACACCATGCCGACGATCGTTCCGGGAACCGTGTAACGCTTGTTGGCAGGCCCCTTCGGCGGGTTCACGATATTTCCAAACAGACGGTCTGCTCCCATAAGCCCTCCTTAGCAAACGGGTTTCTTGCTTAATTTAAGCTTACGCTTGGTAAATAATCTTGGCAAATAAAAAAGAGGGCGAAGCATTGCTGCCTCGCCCGGGAAACTGAAACGGCTAATTGGGTTAGCCGTGGTCGAAAAGACTTCGGGTGTCTTCGGGCCACGTGATGCGCATAGCCCGATCCTTCCGATGCGGGGCTTCCCGCAGTGCCCGGATGTCTGGCTCCACAGACGGGACAGGGACGGCTTCCGGTTGAGGCTGCCGACAGGCGCCCCAGCCCGAAGTCGATTGCGTGGTCGCGACGGGCAGTACTCTATTCTCTCTCGCAAGGCTTTGGCTCATTTCTCTTCCTCCTGGAAATTCTGTAGACGCACAAACAAAAACACCGACCGCGATGGCCGGGTTTCTTCGTAAATTGCTACGAATTTAACCTACCATCGGTGCCGATGTAAAATACCAAAAGGTAACTTGGGATTTGTAGATTAAATTCATACTGGATAAATAATATACTTAAAAGCCGAAACTGTCAACCTACTGTTCCAGTCGATTGACTTTGTCCATAAAATTGTTCAGTTCTTCCTGGGAGAAAAATTCAATCGTAATTTTGCCGGTTTCGCCTGATTTCTGAACTTTTACTTTGGTCCCCAGCTTGCCGCGAAGCTCGGTTTCGAGCGCTGCCACTTCCGGGTCAGAGGGGCCACGCGGAGCCCGCTCCTGCTTTGGCCGATTGGTCAGTTCGCGGACCTTGTCCTCAACCTGGCGCACCGTCAGGTTCTCCGCAACAATCATGTCATACATGGCCAGTTGTTTTTCCATGCCCATGAGGGCCAGGATGGGCCGGGCGTGTCCTTCAGTAATCTCTCCGGAGGTGATGGCGTTCTGGATTTTCAGCGGCAACTGCAGCAACCGCAGCATATTGGTAACCGTGGTCCGACCCTTACCCACCTTCTTGGCCACTTCTTCCTGGGTCAGGTCGTATTCCTCGGCCAGCTGCTTATACGCCATGGCTTCCTCAATCGGGTCCAGGTTATGCCGCTGGATATTTTCAATCAACGCCAGTTCTAGCTTGCTTTGCTCTTCCAGGAAATCCCGAATCAGAACCGGGACTTTGGTCAGGCCCGCCATTTTGGACGCGCGGAGGCGCCGTTCCCCTACGATAAGCTGATACATGCCATCGGGTAAAGGAACCACTACCAAAGGCTGGAGGATCCCATGCTCTTTAATTGAAGCGGACAGTTCGGCCAAAGCTTCCTCATTGAAAACCTTCCGTGGCTGCCAGGGGTTGGGTTTGATTAAGTCAATCGAAATTTCGGCCAAATTCATCACTGGCAATTCCAAATCCGCCGGTGGCGGCACGAATTTCACTTCCGGTTCCGGCTCAACTGTAGCGGCTGGTTGCAGATTTATTTCTTCCATGAGAATTATGTATTTTTGGTGCCGAAGGAGAGAGTCTCAATCCCGCCTAATGGCGGGATGTCTGGGGCAGCGCCCGAAGCTGCGTGCCCTCGCTTCGGTCGGCCGCTCGCTACGCTACTTAAGTGCTAGCTCGCTGCTGCCCGTTCGACTCTGATGGTTACATGCGTAATTCTTGGTGCCGAAGGAGAGAGTCGAACTCTCATGGGATTACTCCCGCGCGATTTTGAGTCGCGTGCGTCTGCCATTCCGCCACTCCGGCATATATTATTCGAATTGATGCTTAATCCATTCTTTTCCGACGCCCGACTTTAAATATTTTTCTCTTTCTCTGGCCTGAAGTCTGGTTGTGAACCTTTCGATTAATAACACTTTAAACGGCGTATAAGGCTTAGTGGTCCTTTCCCATCCATTTTGATGGCGCTCAATTCTTTTTTTCCAATCCTTGCATAACCCTACGTATCTATAATTTTTTAAAATGCTTTTTATCACATAAACGTAAAACATAAAATTATAATACGATTTCCAGTCGCGTGCGCCTGCCTGCCGGCAGGCAGGTCTGCCATTCCGCCACTCCGGCAATTCTACGGTATTCTAGCTGAAAATGGCTGTTTTGAAAAGCCTATTGCCGACTGGCGGTAATCTTTATATGCAAATGCCGAAGCAGTAAAGAAGCCGCGCTTCCGATTATCGCCCCGGCCAAAATGTCCAGCGGATAATGGACGCCGACCACCACCCGGCCCAGCGACCCTATGATTGCCAGAATCAAGAATGGCCAAAAATATTTGGTGCCCCAGAACGCAAACGCCAGCGCAAAATACACAGTCGCGTGTCCGGATGGAAAAGAATTCCCCCGGTCATTGTCTATGAGGAGTTGGTTAAGCGGCAGGATTTCAAACGGCCGCGGCCGGTAAATCCAATGCTTTAAGGCCTGCGCAATTATGGAATAGGAAACCAAAGCTGACACTAGGCCTATGTATGCGTGGTTGCGCAGCTTCTTATTGAACCCCAGGACAACCACGGACAACACAAAAACATACAGGAAATAATCCCCGCCGATGAAAGTCCAGGCCTGGTCAAACCACGGCCACCTGCCCGTCCATCCGTTAATTTTTGAAAAGATAGTATAATCCATAGTTTAACTAGAAGCACGAAGCACTAATATCGAAATCCTAAACAAATTCAAATGATTGAAATATCAAATCCGAAACGTGTTATAGTTTTGAACATTTGAATTTCGATATTGTTTAGGATTTCGGATTTCGTGTTTCGGATTTATAACCCTGGAGCCGGGAAATTTTTAGTGAACCGCTTGATTTCCAGTTTAACTTTTTCAGCCAAGGCCGGATCTGTTATCACAGCCGCAATCCAGGCGGCGATCTTGGTCATTTCTTTTTCTTTCATGCCGCGCGAAGTCACGGCCGCGGTGCCAAGCCTCACGCCGGATGGATCAAACGGCGAACGCTTATCGCCAGGGACCATATTCATGTTCAGAATGATTCCGGCCGATTCCAGGAGTTTCTGCGCATCCTTGCCGCCGATATTTTTATTACTCAGGTCCATGAGGATCAGGTGATTATCACTGCCACCGGAAACAAGCTTGAACCCAAAATCCGTGAGCGCATTGGCCAAAGCCTTGGAATTTTTGACCACCTGCGCGGCGTATTTGCGGAAAGTGGCGGTGTCCACTTCTTTCATGGTCGTGGCAATGGCCGCAATGGCATTCTCGTGCGGTCCGCCCTGCATACCCGGAAACACCGCCTTATCAATGGCGCTGGCGTATTTATCCTTGCACATGATAATCGCGCCGCGCGGCCCCCGCAGGGTCTTGTGCGTGGTGGTTGTAACTACGTCAAAAAACGGAATTGGACTGGGGTGTACGCCGGCCGCGACCAACCCCCCGATATGGGAAATATCAGCCATGGCAATGGCCTTGACCTTATCCGCGATTTCGCGGAACTTCCTAAAATCAATTTCCCGCGGGTACGCGGTAAAGCCGGAGACTATGAGCTTGGGGTTGACCCGGTCAGCCATTTTCAAAATTTCCATGTAATCCAGCTTCCCGGTTTTTTCGGACACGCCGTAGTGCACGAAGTTGTAAAGTTTCCCGGAAGCATTAACCTTTGAGCCGTGGGTGAGATGCCCGCCATTAGCCAAATCCATGGCCATGACGGTGGCTCCCGGTTCAACCAGCGCCATATACACTTCCAGGTTAGCCGGGCTGCCGGAATATGGCTGGACATTCACGTGCCAATCCAGCGGGAGGTCAAACGCCTTCTTGACCCGCTCAATTGCCAGTTCTTCCACCTGGTCGATTATTTCATTGCCCGCGTAATAGCGCTTGCGCGGGTAACCTTCGGCGTACTTGTTGGTGAGGACGGAGCCAAGAGCTTCCAATACTTCCTCTGAAGCATAATTTTCCGACGCAATCAATTCCAGGACTTCGGCCTGCCGCTTGCGTTCCTTTTCAATGAGCCCGTAAACTTCCGGGTCTTTTTTCTTTAGTGACATGGTTTTACAGATTACTGATAAATACGAACATGGCAGTTCGCAGTCATTGGTGATTCGTAAAACTTTGTTTATGTCATGTTATCTTTTTTTCCCGGTTAAGAGTCCATAGAACATAGTTAGGCCGCCGGCCACGATGAACGCGTAATAAATATTTTGGGTGCTAGAGAGGACCCAGATGCAGAGGAGGGCCGTGACAACCTTGCCGACCGAAAGGCTGAATTCCGCGAATACGGCATGCGCAATGGCGTAATTGGCCGTGCCCTGCCCGGCCAACTTATATGTCAGCGCGGTCATTGGGACATTCAGGAGCGCTTTTCCCGTGCGGGTTAACGTGTCGAAGGCAAAAACGGCGGGAAACCCGACGGCAAACTGGCGGACGAGCCAGGTTAAGCCATAGGCCACACTGGCAATTTGCAGCACATGGGACTTCTTTTGGTGGTCAATGAACCTGCCTAAGTACAACATTATCACAATCGCAATGAAACTGGCAACGGTGACCAAGAGCCCCACGTTCAGCAGGGCCGGCACAGCCAAAAAAACATACAACGGCCATAAAGTCATGAGCATCAAATCCTCGGCAAAGCCCCAGTAACCGAAAAAGTTTTGCGGGTAAGTTTTCAGGATTTTCCAAAAATTCCGAAAGTGGAACGAGTGCTTCAAATAAATTTCCGAAGAGCGGAACAGCGGATAAGCGGAGAGCAACATGAGGACTGAGGACACAAAAAACAAGGCCTTAAACCCCAGGAATGCGGAAATCAATCCGCCAAGCAAAGGGCCGACTACGGATGCGGCCTGGATGAGCGAGAACAACACTCCCACTTCCCGTCCCTGCTGGTCCTTGATTGAATTCTTGGCAATGTCAGCATGATATGCCGGCCACATCAAAGATTTCTGCAAAGCGAAATATACCGGGGCAATCATGAACAGTTCCGGATGGAACTTCAGCTGGTATAACAATATCCAATAAATGATGTAAAAAATATTGGACCAAAAAATCGCGTGCTTGTAGCCAATCCAGCTGATGACCTTGCCGCCGGCAAACACCAGGATGGAATAGGCCAGATACACCAGGCAGTAAAACCACAAAATATCTACCAGCGAATAGCCAAGGCCGTACAAAAAAATCGGCTCGAACAGGGTCGTAATCGAAAGCGCGAGGTTGACGATAAAGGCGTTCCAGTAAACCTCTTTGACTTCCGTGTTTATTCGATGGGAAAAATAATGTAACCGGCTAGGAAAGAACATATTCCTTTTGTCCTCCCCTCTCCCTCCTCGGGAGAGGGGTCGGGGGTAAGGGTTAGATTTTGTTTAGAACTTGATATATTTGTTTCTCGCTGACCGGACCTTGCCTTAGTATTCTAACATATTCCTTACCAACGAGCACCACGGTCGAGGGTTTGGTTTTTTTAAGCTTTCCCCCATCCAGGTAAAAATCTGGCTTCAGCTTGGAATTGTTAAATTGCTTCTGCACCTCTCCTACTGAATAACAATTCGGTTTATCGCTGACATTAGCTGAGGTCGTGGTGATTGGGCGACCCAGGGCCCAAGCCAAGTCCAAAGCCATCTTGTTTTTGGGCCGACGGATTCCCAAGGTTCTGGTCTTGGCGGAAAGCATGGTCCAGGACTTGCCTTTGGCCTTAAGCGGCAAAACCAAAGTCAAAGGTCCGGGCATCAAAGAATCAATTAAAGCTTCGGCTGCTGGCGTGAGCTTGATGAGTTTGGCCAATGAACCACGGGATGGTGGGATGACATGCACCGGCTTTTTAAAGTTCCGGCCCTTGAGTTTGTAAAGTTTATGCACCGCCTTAACGTTCGTGGCGTCCACTGCCAAACCATAAGCCGTGTCCGTTGGATAAACCACGGACCCTCCGGCTTTGAGAATTTTTACCGCTGCCACCAGGTTTTTAGTCATTGTTTCTCTTTAGGAATGTTTCGCCAAGCATGAACACAACCCCGAACACCAAAACTATACCAGCCATGTAAACCCAAGGGTTTTCCGGCTGGGGAACCTGGCCGCGGAACTTGGTGTTGAGGAAACCAATAACAATCGCGCCCCACCAACCGAGTTGCGAGATGGTGCTGGTTAAGGCAATCCGGAATTTATAGATGGGCGGGATAATTTCTAGGCCCGCGAGCTTATCAAAATTTTTCTTTATCAGATGCAGAAAAATGCCGTTGATTCCCAGCATGGCGACAAAAAATATCTTTAGCATCGTAATGTTGCTTACCGACCCGCGCATTACCACCAAGGTCGTGCCTGAAATAACCAACCCCAGCCAGCCCAGCCAAATTAACCGCTGGGTGATATTGGCCGTCTGGTTAACAGTCTGTAAGCTGATTTTCTTTAAGACCCACAGTAAGCCGAACGTATCCACTACAACCACAGCCCCAAAACCGACAACCAATGAAATTAAGTGGATAAAAGCGAGCACGTGGTATATTTGGATGTCCATATCGTTTTATTTAATTACAAAATTAATTACTTTATCTGTGACAAAGATGACCTTGGTCACAGATTTATTAGCCATGTGTTTCTGAACGTTCGCGTCCGCTAAGGCCAGCACCTTGACTGTTTCTTCGTTAGAACCGGCCGGGACTCGGAGAGATGTCCGCATCTTACCTAAAATCTGAACTACTACCGTGACAGTATCATCAATAGTTAGTTTTTCCTCATACTTCGGCCACGCTTGCGTGTGGATGGAATCAGTGTGCCCTAAACCTGCCCAAAGCTCTTCCGTCATATGCGGGGCAAATGGGGCCAAAAGAATTAACAAGGTTTCCCAATTCTGTTTGGACATGTCCTTATTCTCGTTGAGGAATTCCATGAATGCCGAAATCGCGGTATTGAATTTGAACAGCCCTATGTCGCTCGTGACTTTTTTAATCAGTTTGTGGATTTGGGGTTTATCAGAGCCCAAATTAGCAGCTTGCTGATGACGCCAGGCTTTATCCAAGAATCTTTTGACCCCTACAATGCCCGTGGGAGCCCAGGGCTTGGAGTCTTCCAGCGGGCCCATGAACATTTCATACATCCGGAACGCGTCCGCGCCGAATTCCTTTACTACTTCATCCGGATTGATGACATTACCGCGGGACTTGCTCATCTTTTCCCCATCCGGACCCATAATCAGTCCCTGATTGCGGAGTTTCGCAAACGGCTCATCCCCGGTCGGGACTTTCCCATAATCAATAAGGCCCATATCGCTTAAGGCTTTAGAGAAAAATCGGGCATAGAGCAAATGCAGGACTGCGTGTTCCGCGCCGCCGACATAAGTATCAACTGGGAGCCATTGCTTTATCATTTTGGGGCTCGCGAACTCCTTGTCATTGTGCGGGTCAGTGAAGCGGAAAAAGTACCACGAAGAATCCACAAACGTATCCATGGTGTCTGAATCGCGCCTGGCATCCGCGCCGCACTTCGGGCACTTTACCACATGGAAAGTTTTGCTCCGGGCAATGGGCGATTCCCCTGTCGGGAGGAAATCAACGTCTGTTGGAAGTTTAACTGGCAAATCTGTTTCCGGTACGGGCTGCATACCACATCCGCCAGCTGGCGGACTGCAATAAATAACTGGAATCGGCGCACCCCAATATCTCTGCCTACTTACCAGCCAATCGCGAAGCTTGTACTGAACTTTAGCGCGGCCAAATTCCGCAGCCATTTTTGGCCGCATTTCTTCCGATTTTTTTCCATCAAACATTTCTGAGTTGACAAGAATGCCGTCGCCTGTCCAGCAATCAAACTCTAAATCGTTTTGGCCGGGAACTATACCAAACCTACCCGCACTAGCAGGAGTAGCGAGGTACTTTGGCATAATACCTTCTGGTTTAATAACCTCTTTGATAGGCAGATTATATTTTTTAGCAAATTCAAAATCCCGCATATCATGCGCTGGGACAGCCATAATCGCGCCGGTGCCATAATTGGACATAACATAATCCGCAATCCAGACCGGGATTTGCTCCTTAGTTGCGGGGTTGATGGCTTTAATGCCTTTAAGTTCAATCCCTGTCTTGTCCTTTTCCAAAGCTGTGCGTTGAAGTTCCGTCTTTTGCTTGGTCGCCTCAACATATACCTGGACTTCAGAAAAATTCGTGATTACTGACTGAAGGTTGGTAATTAAAGGGTGTTCTGGCGCCAGCACCATATAAGTCGCACCGAACAAAGTATCGGGACGGGTTGTAAATACTTTGATTTGTGGAAAAACAGCATTTAATACTGCAGGTTCTTCTGTTGCAAGAAAATGCTGTTCAATAGATACGGTTTCAATAAACTCACCGCCTAATTTTTCATGCAGCAAGCGTCCTTGTTCTACTGGCACCGCTTGCGTATCAGACAAATCGCTTAAAATCCTGATAAAGCCTACATTTTTCTTTATTTTGTCAAAGTCAAACTGCCATTTAAAAGTAGTTTCAAAAGGATATTTCTTATGCAATTTAGTGCCGTCCAGAAAACCGCCAACTAAAATTAAACCTGCAATGGGTGTTTCTAATTTTTCCAAAACCTTCAAGGCAACCACGCTACCTAGGCTTTTGCCATATAAAACAGTATCCCGGTCAAACTGAACATTTTTCAGGACGTAATCCACTTGCTCCTCCTCTGTAGGATTAGCGGGATTTGGAAGTTGTGGCAAAACAACATTATGTCCTCTGTCTTTAATTTGGTCGTTCAACCAAGCATAAGCAGGCTTACTCGGGCTGCCGTTAAAGCCGTGCAATATCACATAATTAAAATCGTTCGCTATTTCAAAATCAATTTCCGCTCCTTCGCTGCGGCCAATCCAGTTTTTTTGCATTTGCCGGATGGGTTCTGGCCAGTCCACCTTGTCCATGTCATTAAGCAAACGGTCAGCGTAATCCGTAATCTTAAAGAACCACTGGGACAGGAGCTTTTGCACCACCGGGGTGCCGCAGCGTTCGCAGTTCCCGTTCACCACCTGTTCATTGGCCAGCACAGTCTTATCTTTCGGACACCAATTCACTGATGCTTCTTTTTTGTAGGCCAGGCCTTTTTTGTAGAGTTGCAAAAATAGCCACTGAGTCCAGCGGTAATACTCCGGTTCGGAAGTATTCACCTCGCGCGACCAGTCGTAGGACAGACCGATAGATTTAATCTGCTCCCGGAAATGATTAATATTCTCGGCGGTGGATTCCCATGGCGGCACGCCCTGCTTGATGGCGTAATTTTCCGCAGGCAAGCCGAACGCGTCCCAGCCCATGGGGTGGAGGACGTCGTGGCCATTCATCCGCAGATAGCGGGAAAGGATGTCAGTCGCCGTATACCCTTCCGGATGGCCCACATGGAGCCCCGCGCCCGAAGGGTACGGGAACATATCCAAAACGTATTTCTTATTTTTAGGATTAGCCGGGGTTTCGTAAAGTCCGTCTTGTTCCCACTTATCTTGCCACTTTTTGTCGATTATCTGGTGATTGAAAAATTCCATAGCCCATATAGTATACAATTTTGACCGATTTCTGGAAAACGTCTAATATACCCGCAAGATTCCCAAGGAGGTTCCCCTTGCTTTCCGAAGTCTACCTGGTTCTGGACCTGTGCCGGCGCGCTTGCGAAGAAACTATTGAGCGCCGTCCCGACTTCTACAGCACCATCTTGGCCGCGGAGGACAATTCGGGCCAAATCAAACCCAAGGTCTACTACACGTATGACCTCACGACTACCAAGGTTCCGCCCTGCGCGGAGAACACCCGGCTCCTCAGGCTCAATCGAATTTGGCACGAATTGCTTAGCCAGCATGAGGACTACAGCAAGTATAAAGCCCTCCTGGCCGAGGTCCACCAGCACTACGCTTTTTTCAGCGTTACGCCCTTGTGGGTAGTGGTGCCGTGGCCTCGAAGAGTGTTGGCTCCAAACCCCCACTCCCGTTCACACAATGTGCGCTGACGCGGACACCGTTAGAGAAACACAGCCTCAAGCTGTGGTTCCGCCTTTCAGGCGAGGCATCTCTAACGGTCTTTTTTATAGTGTGCCTCTTATTGCTCGACCGAGCAATGTGGGACACAGTCACATTTTGATCTTGAATAACCTACGGGCGTTTTCAAAGGTTTGTTGGCCTACTGCCTCCACTGGCAGTTTTTTTATTCCAGCGATTTTTTGGACAACATACTGTACATACAACGGCTCGTTTCTTTTACCGCGAAACGGCGGCGGGGCCAGGTAAGGTGCGTCGGTTTCGGTAAGTAATTTTTCTAAAGGTGTTTTTTCCGCCACCTCGGCGAGCTTGCCGGTTTTGTCAAAAGTCAAAATACCATTGAGGGCGATATAATATCCCCTGTCCAAGAACTTCTTGGCCGTGTCCCAAGTATCGGTAAACGAATGGATGATTACGCGGTTGCTCTGGCATTCAGCGTCCATAATTTCCAGTAAATTGGTATAGGCGGCGCGGCAATGGATGATGACAGCCAAATCATGCTTGGTGGCAAAGACCAGCTGTTTGATGAACTCCTGCTTTTGGGCTTGTTTGATTTTTTCAATATCCTGATTGTTCGGCAGGCGGAAATAGTCCAAACCGCACTCGCCCACAGCCACAACTTTATCCGTCAGCAGTTTTTCATACTTCGTTTCATCAAAACTTTCCGTCCCAATGTCGCTGGGATGCAGGCCAACTGACGCAAAGACACCCTGCGAATATTTGTTTGCAATCTCAACTGCCTGTTTGGAAGTGCTCGCTGATGTCCCGACATTAACCATCCACGTTGAATTATCCAAAGCCCGCTGAATCACTGCATCAGCGTCATCCTTTCCGCCGGAGGCGGATCCGCCTCCGGCGGAGAACTCTTCTGAGTTAACGTGAGTATGGGTGTCAAAAAACATCAGTCTATCTTCAAAAACAATGGCTCAGCCTTTTTGATGTTACCGGATTCCAAAACTTTGCGCATCTGGTCGGCAGTTTCCGGCATAACCGGAGAAATTTTGAGCGCGATATCATGCAAAAGCGCAGCGAGGTTCAAAAGAAGTTCTTTAACCTTAGCGGGGTCAGTTTTAAACAATTCCCAGGGTTTGGATTTGTCGATAATCTGGTTGGCCCAGGCAATTTCTTTCCAAATCAAGGACAGCCCCTCGGCGAAGCCCAAGTTATAAAAAGCCTCCGAGGCCATGCTTAAATCTTTTGGCGATTTAAGGAATTCGCCAATATCGCCCTCGAGGTATCTTTCAATCATGTTCGTGGTGCGGGAAAACAGGTTGCCCAAGCCATTGGCCAAATCGCCGTTGAAACGCGCCTTGAGCTTTTCCTCGCTCACATCCCCATCCTGGCCAAACGGGATTTCGCGCAGGAGGAAATATCTTACCGCATCGGAACCGTATTTTTGGGCCAATTCCACCGGGTCAATGGTGTTGCCCAGTGACTTGCCCATCTTCTGGCCATTGACCGTGAAAAATCCGTGCGCAAACACGGCCTTAGGCACTTGTTCCCCAATTGCCAAAAGCAAAGCTGGCCAGATAATGCAGTGGAATTTGATAATATCCTTGCCCACGATATGCAAATCCGCGGGCCAGTATTTTTCAAAATTCTCGCGATCCGCGCCATAGCCAATGGCGGAGCAATAGTTGAAGAGTTCGTCGAGCCAGACATAGATTGTCTGCTTGTCATCCCAGGGCAGCGGCATGGCAAACTTGGCCGTGCGGCGCGAAACCGCGATATCTTCGAGACCCTGTTTGATAAATGAGACGACTTCGTTCTTCCGGCCGTCAGGCATGATTTTCATGTCCCCGCCTTCGATTTTATCCAACAAAACCTGGCCGTATTCGGACAGTTTGAAAAACCAGTTTTTTTCCTTGACCCATTCGGGCTTGCGATTATGGATGGGGCACAGGCCATTTACCAATTCCGATTCCTTCTTGAATGACTCGCAGCCGATGCAATACCAGCCCTCATATTCGCCTTCATAAAGCTTGCCGGAATCCTTGAGTTTGTTAAAAAAAACATTCACGGCCTTCAGGTGCCGCGGCTCGGTAGTGCGGATGAAATCATCCGGCGCGATGCCCAAAATATCCCAGGCCAAAGAAAATTTCGCGGAATTTTCATCCACGAAGGCCTGCGTGTCCTTACCGGCTTTTTCGGCGCTTTCCGCAATCTTGCTGCCATGCTCGGCCGTGCCGGTCAAAAACCAGGTGTCATGCCCCAGCTGGCGATGGAGGCGCGCCAAAACATCAGCCACGACCGTGGGATAAGCGGACCCGATGTGCGGCTTATCATTGACATAATAAATCGGGGTGGTAATGTAAAATTTTGGCCGGATTTCTTCCATCTCATTTACGCGATTTCTTCCGATTCTTCCGCCTCCGGATTAAACATACTGGATACGAATACGGAAACTCCGGAAAGCACTGGCACGGCAATGATGGCGCCCACCACTCCACCCAAAGTTCCGCCAATCAAGATGCCACTGATGACCAGCACGGGGTGCAACCCCACGCTCTTGCTCATCACCACCGGCACCACCACATGGTTTTCCAGCTGCTGGATGACGATGTAAAGCACAATCACAGCCACGGCTAACGCGGGGTTTTGCAGGAAGGCAAAAAACACGGCCGGCACCAGGGACAGAAACGGCCCGATGTATGGGATGATTTCGAGGATGCCAGCAACCACGGCCAGGACCAGGGCGAATTTCACGTTCAAGACGGTCAGGCCGATGTAAGTCAGGCCGAAAATCACGGTTGAGAGAATCACCTGCCCCAACACCCAATAACCCATTTTCCTCTGAATCTGATTGACGAGTTTGGCCGTATAAGCCTGGTGCCTAAAGGGCGTCAGGTTCTTAACTAAATTTTTCATGCCATTTTCCTCCACCGTAAGGTAGAACGAAATGGTCAAAACCGTAATCACGGACACCGCGCCAGTAAGCACGCCCTTGGTTGTATCAAATAAGGTGGAAGAAAATCCTTGGGCCCAGGATTTAATGTTGTCCTGGATGGTCCGGCCGATGCTGGAATCCCCGAGCGCGTTGTTGAAGATGCCGGCCTTAGACTGGAATTCCTCAAAATAATTACTCTGGGACAAATCGTGGAACTGCGCGCCAATGGACGGAGCCAGGAGCACGCCGATTGATACAAATATGCCGATAAACACCAAGTACACAAACAGCACGCTTAAGGCGCGCGGAATCCGGCGCTTGTATAGAAAATCCGCCAGCGGGTCGATGGCCGAGGAGATGATCACGGAAATCAGCAGGAGGAGCAGGATGTCGCGGATGGCGAACAGAAAAACCAACAACAGGCCGACAAACACGATTTTGAGAATCGTGACGGTGGAGACATTGACGGTATTTTGGTGCTCGTTCATAGCTGAAGTATAAAATGATTGCTGATAATAGTAAATAGAAGGTTGAGAAGTTAGCAATTACTTCCTCATTCTTTTTAAGATCGCGATGTTTTTCGGATCATCCTTGGGGTCGTCTTTCGGGGTTTCGAGAATCCAATCCAGCTTGCCCGTGTGCTTATTTTTAGCAAACGCCTCAAAACCTTCCAGGCCGATATTCCCCTGGCCTAAATTTTGATGCCGGTCCAGGTGGCCGCCCAGCGCGCCCTTGGAATCGTTGCAGTGAATGAGTTCCAGGTACTTAAACCCGATGACGCGGTCAAAATCCTTAAGCACCGCATCCACCGCTTTTTTGGTGGTAATGTCGTAACCCGAAGCAAAGGCGTGGCAGGTGTCAAAGCAAACCCCGATATCCAGCCCCTTAAGGCGCTTATCAAACAGGATTGCGGCAATCTCCTCAAACGTATCGCCTACCACCCTGCCGGCTCCCGCGGACATCTCCAGCAATAACTTCGTAGTTCCTTTGTAGCCATCATGGATTTTCTCAACCGCCTTGACCACCTTATCCAGGCCGTCCGTTTCATTGAGGTCCCCAAAGCTGCCAAGGTGGGTCATGATGGATTTGCAGCCGAGGAGCGCTCCGCGTTCCAGTTCTTCGCGAATAACGGCAATCGAGCCGTAGTAAATATTGTTTTTGGCCGAAGCGAGATTGATGAAATACGGAGTGTGGATGTAAAACGTATCGAGCTTGTACTTTTCCATTTCTTCCTTAAACTGCTTTTGTATTTCTTTGGTAATGGGCTTGACCGGGCCACCATGCGGGCTGCGGGAAAAAATCTGGAAACACTCAGCGCCAACGGCTGCCGCATTAAAAGGCGCTTTCCAGATGCCACCGGCGATTGATACATGGGTGCCTATACGCATAGATGTTTAAATTCTAAGTTCTAATATCTAAATCCTAAACAATATCAAAATTCAAAGATTCAAATATCAAAACAGTTTTGGATTTAGAACATTTGGTCATTTAAATTTGTTTAGAATTTAGAGCTTAGGATTTCGGATTTATATCCTTAGTCTCTTTTCAAAGATTTTTCTATCTTCAAACGGGCCGATGAGGGCCATGTTCAGCTTATCATTGCGGATAATCTCCTTGGCCACGGATTTGATGTCCGCCAATGTTACTTTGTCGATTTCCGCAAACAATTCCTTCACTGACTTGATCCGGCCGACAAAGGCTTCCTGGTTTAAGTGCCAGTCGAGCTGGGCATGGGAGTCCTCCAGGGCGAGGGCGACTTTTCCCTTGATATACTCCTTGGACTTTTTCAGTTCCTTGGCAGTGGCGCCTGCATCGCGGATTTTCCGAAGCTCAGCCACAATGGTTTCCAGGGCCTGGGGGGCGGAAGCGATTTTGAGGCCAGCCTGAATCAGAAAGTTGCCCGCGTCCAGGTAGTTATTGTACGAGGCGCTAACGTAGTATGCCAGGCCGCGGCGTTCGCGGATCTGGATAAACAGCCGGGAGCTCATGCCACCGCCAAGAATGGATGCGAGCAAACGCAAAATGTGGTTCTTTTTATGACCGTAGGGGTACGCCGGGAAACCCACCATCATATGCGCCTGTTCGGTTTTCTTGTTTTCAATGGAGAGGCGCGGCGCTTTTTGGGTGTCTGTGGACTTTTCATACCCCGCGACTTTCTTATCCGAAACCTTGGACCAGTGCTTGGCAATCATGGCGTCCAGCTGTTTTGCATCAAAGTTTCCCGCGACCGCGATAATGGTATTACCCGGCCGGTAAAATTTGTTGCGGTAATCCAGAATATCCTTGCGCTTGGAGTCGCGGATAATTTCAGCCGTGCCCGCGATATCCCGGCCCAGGGCTTGCTTAGGCCAGAGGGTTTCTTCAAACAACGCCTCAATATGGATTTGGGGATTATCCTTATACATATTAATCTCTTCAATGATCACGCCCTTCTCCCGGTTCATCTCCTTTTCATCAAACAACGGGTTCTGGATCATGTCGGTAAGCACATCAAACACCAAGGGCAGATGCTGCGCTGCGGCGCGGATAAAATACTGGGTGTGCTCCTTGCCAGTGTTGGCATTGAACTCGCCGCCAATGGAATCGACAACCTCTGAAAGTTTTTTGGCAGTCGGGTATTTTT